>Ga0307373_10003167_pt1 | contig 28915 bp, 26 predicted proteins | sample OX2MG_FD_202534 | JGI IMG/M metagenome (GOLD analysis project Ga0307373, IMG submission 202534) | Soil microbial communities from Risofladan, Vaasa, Finland - OX-2 | ecosystem: Environmental > Terrestrial > Soil > Coastal area > Acid sulfate soil | place: Finland: Risofladan, Vaasa | collected... | reverse complement strand
CACGGGCGCCGAGATCGGACTGCTGTCCACCGTAGCGGCTGGGGCCCTCGGCACCGGAGCGGTGCTGGTGGTGGTCGCCTCCCGACGTCGTCGCGACGCCTGACCTCAAGCCGGACACTTCCAAAGCCGAGTTGAGCATATGGCCATCCGGGTTGGTTCACTCCCTTCATTCAGGCCCGTTTCGGGCGCCAAGGTGCATACCGGGCGGCTTTCCCTCGCTGGCGCGGGCCCGGTGGCCGCCGCCGTCCCCCTTATCGGTGATCTGACCGCCCTCGGCGTAGCCGCCGCCGTCTTCGCCCCCGGAGCCGTCACCGGGCTGGTGGCCATGGCCGCCAGCCTGGCCGGGATGCTGATGATCGGCCAGTACCGCGACACCATCGCCGCGCCTCTCCGGGGCCGGATCGGCTCGCTGGTGGCCGTCGGCGTCGTGCCTCCAGCCGTCCTGGGGCTGGTGCGCCACTCGAGCGGCGCCCTGACGAGGGAGGCCCTGCTTGGAACGGTCCTGCTGCTGAGCATCCGCTCCGCCGGCGGCACCCTCGTCCGCGTCCGCCGATCGACCGGGCGCCAGCTGGCCCGCGCCGTGATCATCGGTGGCGGTCAGCTGGGGCGGGACATCGCCTCCATCCTGGGCAGCCACCCCGAGTACGGCCTGGTGCCGATCGGCTTCGTGGACGACGTGGAGGACGGCGCCGACCTGCCCCTGCCCCTCATGGGGTCTCTGCGCTCACTGGACACGGTCCTGCGCGAGCAGATGGTGAACGACGTGGTGGTCGCCTACGGCCCGGGCCGGGACGAGGCCCTGGTGCCCATCCTGCGCCACTGCCAGGCCCTAGGCGTGACCGTGCGGGTCGTGCCCCGATTCTACGAGCTCGGAGCCGAGTTGAGCTCCGAGGAGATCTGGGGCCTGCCTCTCAACACCCTGCGCCCGCCGCCCCTCAATTCGGCGCCCTGGCTGGTCAAGCGCAGCCTGGACGTGGCCATATCCGGGATCGCCCTGCTGGTGCTCTCGCCCCTGCTCGGTCTGGTCGCTGCCTTCATCAAGCTGACCAGCTCAGGGCCTGTCCTCTTCCGTCAGCCGAGGGTCGGCCTCCAGGGCCGCACCATCGGCGTCCTCAAGTTCCGCTCCATGCGGGTCAACCAGGATTCGGCCACCACCTGGAACGTCGAGAACGACCCCAGGGTCACTCGCCTCGGGCGCTGGCTGCGCCGGACCAGCCTGGATGAGCTGCCCCAGCTGATCAACATCCTGAAGGGGGACATGTCCCTCGTTGGCCCCCGTCCCGAGAGGCCCCACTTCGTGGAGCAGTTCGGCTCGGAGATCCGCTCCTATGACGCCCGCCACCGGGTCCCGGCCGGACTGACCGGCTGGGCCCAGGTCCACGGGCTCCGGGGCGACACCTCCATCGTGGAGCGGACCCGCTTTGACAACCGCTACATCGACAGCTGGTCGATGGGCCGGGATCTCTCGATCCTCGCCCGCACGGTCGTGGCCGTCGTCAAGGACGCCCGCACCAACCGCTGACCCAGCGCGCCAAGAGCTCCTTTCGCCGGTTTCACCTCACTACCATCTAGGGAGAGTGAGCCTTTATAGTTCATACTGGCCACTGGTCACGCTGAGCACTCTTCTGGTCGCTTCGACGACTGTTGGTGGCCAGGCCACGCCCGGAAGGAATGCGGGCGGCCAGCACCAAGTGGTGGTTCCCGGCCGTTGCCCAGAAGCGCCGGGGGCTGTCGGCCAGGTCCTGAAGCCGACGGTGGACATGCAGGGACCGTTGCGGCCCGAAGATGTGGTGCCGCCGCAGGGTGAAGGGCCAGAAGCCGATCGTGCGGGACTCGAGAACCCGGAACCCGGCATCCCCGAGGAGCCTCTCCATGGCATCCACTGTGTACCTCTGCTCCTCCACCCGCTGCCCGCCGGAAGCCTGGGCCCCGCGCCACAGCCCGGCGCCGGCCAGTACGGGCATGACCCGGAGGTAGACACTGCGCAGCCAGGGGTTCAGGACGGGATCGACCAAGTGCGTGAGGCGGTTACGGTTATCAGAGGTGACGACGAGGTGGGCACCCGGTCGCAGGACGCGGTGCAGCTCTCGGAGTCCCGTAAGCGGTTCGGGGAGCCAGGGGACGACCCCGACGGCCACAGCGGCGTCGAAGCTGGCGTCCCGGAAGGCGAGCTTTTGGACATCCCCGGCGGCCAGGGTCAATCGGTCGCCCACCTCGGCGGCCACCGCCCCGAGGCGCGTCTGGCCGACCATGGCCGGGGATATGTCTATGGCGTGGACCCGCCAGCCCAGCTCGGTCAAGCGGAGGGATAGGCGTCCCGCCCCAGGTCCGACCTCGAGCAGCCGATCCCGCGGTGCGGCCCCGGCCCGTCCGACGAGTTCCTCGGCGGCCTGCTGTCTTTGCCGGTAGATCAGTCCTTCCACCCCGCCGGCCTCATAGACCGACCGCCAGTGGTCCGCCTGTTCATCGAAGTACTCGGCCACCTTGCGGGTGGGATCGGGCGAGGAGGAGGGCAGCATCATCGGGAAACAGCCGCGTCGGCGGGCCGAAGCTACACTCCGCCAAACTCCAGGTCCTCGTCGCGACGGGGGTCGATGTGTCGGCACGGAGCGGGCCGGAAGAGGGGGCCTCTTTGAGAAGTGGAAAGACAGGCCCTTGAGAGGCAAGACGACGCCCGTGGGAGCCGCTGTCCTGGCCTCTTGGGGCGTCGGTGAGTTTGGCGCGCTGACAACGCCCTTCGACCCTGGCTACGACCCGGCCACGCTGGAGGCCCACCTGGCCCAGAGCGCCCATCTGATGGAGATGCTGAAGCTCTCCATGACCTGCTGGATGATCGCTGACGGCGACGCCACCCGACGGAAGCTGGCGGCGGCCCGGGAGTGGGGTGTCGGAATAGTGACGGGAGGCGGACCCTTCGAGATAGCCGCCGCCGCTGGCGAGATGGAGGGCTACCTGGATCTCTGTGCCGAACTGGGAGTCACCCGGGTCGAGGCCGGAGAAGGCTTCACCCATCTCAGCTCGACACCAGAGAGCATCTGTCGGCTCGCCGCCGACCGCAGCCTCGAGGTGCAGTTCGAGCTCGGGGCCAAGCACACCGGTGCCTTCGATGCGGCCACCGTGCGCTCCCTCGTCGATCAGGGCTCGGAGTGGCTCGATGCCGGGGCCGTGGCCTTGGTCGTAGAGGCCCGGGAAAGCGCCCAGGACGTGGGCCTGTTCTCCATTGCGGGGGAGCTGCAGGGCGCTTATGCCGATGCCCTAGTCGAGGCCCTCGGGCACGACCGTCTCATCTTCGAAGCGCCCACCAAGCCCAGTCAGTTCGCCCTGCTCGACCACTTCGGCCCGGTGGTCCGGTTGAGCAACGTCCGCCTGGAGGAGGTGCTGCGGGTCGAGATCTACCGTCGCGGCCTGCATTCGGACGCCTTCGGCAAGCCTTCTCTGGCTCCCTCTCTCCCCAACCGCACCAACAGCTGAAGAACTCGTGCCCCGGGTCACTATCGACTGTTTCGCGGAGTCGGTTCAGCAATACGAGCCAGCCGTCACCGTGGTGGCCACCGAGGCCTCCAGGCGCCACAATGGCTTGCTGGCAGGTGAGCTTGGCGGACAGGTCCCCTACGAGTTCGATCTCGACAACAGTCCGGTCGCGCTCCTGAGCCGGCAGGACCGCCATCGGCCCCTGATACTGCTGTCGACCTCTGGCACCCGGGTCGTGCGGGCCGCCAGTTCTGATCACCGGACCTATCTGGGTTGCTATCGGAACTACCGGGGAGTGGCATCCGCCCTGGTGGACGATCGCGCCGATGTCGACGTCGTCGGCGCAGGGGCTCGTGGCACCATCCGGGAGGAAGACGCCCAGTGCTGCGCCTGGATCGCCGAGGAGTTGGTACGGGCCGGATTCGAAGCGGCTGACGCCACCACTGCGGAGCTCATCGGGCGTTGGGGCGGCACCGGCCCGGAGGCCATGCTGGCCAGTGCCAGCGTCGAGTTCCTGCGCCGGACCGAGGGCACCGGCGACCTCGAGTTCATCCTGGCTCACGTCGACGACCTACCCGGCACCGGCGACCTCGAGTTCATCCTGGCTCACGTCGACGACCTACCCGGCACCGTCGAGGTCGTGGATGGTGAGCTCCGTTACCGAGGGGTGCGTTGAGGCGTCGTCCCCCACCCCGCCTGGTGGCGGCGGTGATCCTCAAACTGGTGGCCGACGACCTAGCCCACGGGACCCTGGCCGCCATCCGCAGCTTGGGGCGGATCGGGGTGCCTGTGACATTCATCGGAGAGAGCCCGCGCATCCCACCCGCCCGGTCCCGCTGGGTCAGCCGGCGCATTGCGTGGCCGGCGACGCCCGACCCGGGTGAGGACCTGGTGGACATGCTCTCCCGGCTCGGCCGCACCTTCCCGGACCGGCCCTTCCTGCTGCCCGTCGACGATGTGGGGGCCCTATTCGTCCAAGATCATGTCGACTGCCTGGCGGAGATCTTCCGCTTTCCCCGGCTCCCGGAGGGACTAGCCAGGGACCTGGCCGACAAGGCTCGGCTGCACGGGCTCTGCCAGCGGGCAGGAGTGCCCGACCCCGTGAGTGTCTTTCCCCGATCGGCGGCCGACGCCGCCACCCTGGCTGGCGAGCTCGGCTACCCGGTGGTGGTCAAGAGCATGGATCCCCGGCTCCTCCGGGGCCGGCCCGGTGCCAAGAGCGTGGCCATAGCCGAGGATGAAGCTCAGCTGTCGGCCATCTACGAGGCGGGGGAGGATGAGAGTCAGCCCAATTTCATGCTGCAGGAATTCATCCCCGGAGATCCCCAGTCGGTGTGGATGTTCAACGGCTACTTCGACTTCAGCTCCGCATGCCTGATCGGCTTCTGCGGGCAGAAGGTCCGTCAGTACCCGGTGGGCACGGGGGCGACCAGCCTGGGCATCTGTAGGGACAATCCCGACGTGCGGGAGCTGGCCTGTCGTTTCCTCGGTGGGGTGGGCTACCGGGGAATCGTGGACATGGGCTTTCGCCTCGACCGTCGCAGCGGGGAGTACAAGCTGCTCGATGTCAATCCGAGGATGGGCGCGACCTTTCGTTTGTTCGTAGGCCGGGCCGGAGGGGACGTGGTCCGCGCCGAGTACCTCGACCTCACCGGCGAGGAGGTGCTGCCGGACACCGCACCAGACGGCCGTCACTGGGTGGCCGAGGCAAATGACCTGCGCACCTTCCTGGCCGAACACCGGGAGGGGCGGATCACCACCCGGCAATGGCTGCGATCACTGAGCGGCGTCGACGAGTGGGCATGGTTGTCCTGGGACGACCCCCTACCGGCCCTGGCGGCGCTCGTCTCACTGGCCCCTGGCCGCAGCTCCCGGCCCCGCCAGAGCAGGGCGACCTGATCTCTCAGGGCGGAGGACACGTGTAGTGGGCCACGATCGAGGCGACCACGTTTGCGGGAGTACTCGAACTCCCGACGTTGCCGGCGTCCGGGTTGGGTCGGCTTGGTCGGATGCTTGCGGGAACGCCTTCACTCCAACTTGGCATCAGGCTGTAGCGCCCGCTCAGCCAAACTCCCCAAACCAGGGGCCTATCGGGTCGGGCCGACTGGCGCTGATGGGTCCCTACGCTTGGTTCAGGGCTAATTGCTGGTAGCTTCGCCCCGGGCAGATGAACATCCTTGACACCGCCAACGCCCACGCGCGCATCCGGGCCAGGGGGTCCTCCTGCCGACCCAGGCTGGCGTCGAACCAGAGGCCGGTCTGCTGGCCCCGCTGGAGGCCATGAGCATCGGTCCCGCCATGGTCGGCACCGACCATGGCGGGACTCCGGAAGACCTGAAGGATGCCGGACTCCTGGTCCCCCCGGAGACCCAGGATCGATGGCCGAGGTGATCGACCGACTACTCGGAGATGAAAGACTCTGGCAGGACACGCACGAACACGGACCCCGTCGAGTCTCCCAGGGACTGCGACTGGAGGACCAGATGGACGCACTCCTCAAGGTGCTGAGAGATGCCTGAAGTGAGGGCGCATTTCGTCAACGAGAACATCGCCGGGCACCGTACGATGCACCTCGGACTTCGCCGTCATCTGCCCGAGCACTCGGATATCAGCTTCAGCATCTACGATTGTCCGGAGCGCTCGCTGCTCGTACGACTGGCCGGCCGCCGGCTCCCGGGTCTGGACGCGTTGGACATGGACTACTCGGCAGTGCGCGACCAGATGGCCCGGAGCCTGTCCGTGCGCGCCCACCTGTGGCGGATCAGTCCTCCCGACGTCCTACACCTGTACACGCAGAACATAGGACTGGCCAGCACCGAGTACATGGCTCGCGTGCCGACGATCGTGTCCACCGACACCACCAACACTCTCTTCACCCATCTAGAGCCGTGGGGCCGGGCGCGCCGCATCGCCCGAGGCCCACTGGCGGCCGCTCGCCGGCTGGAAAAGCGAGTCTTCGATGCCGCCGCCATGGTGGTGACCCACAGCGAGTGGGCGGCGGCCTCCGTACGCGAGAGCGGGGTGTCACCGGAGAAGGTCAGGGTAATCCCTTTCGGGATCGTGATGCCGGACTCAGCCCCCCGCCATCCTGAGGACCGCCCCCGCATCACCTTCATCGGCAACTCCATGGGGAATAAGGGCGGCTGGCAGCTGCTTGATCTATGGCGTCGTTACCTCCGCTCCCACAGCACCCTCACCTTCGTGACCTACGACCGGGTGCCGGCCGAGGAGGGTGTCGAGGTGCGCAATGACGTGCGCCCCGGCAACGGGAAGCTCTGGGAGATCCTGGCTCGGACCGACGTTCTGGCCCACACCAGCACCGTCGACCCCTTCGGCTATGCAGTGATAGAGGCCATGGCCGCCGGTGTCCCCGTCGTCGCCGTAGCCGCCGCGGCCCGCCCAGAGCTGGTAGAGGACGGCGTCACCGGCCTCCTGTATCGCCCGTACCAGGACGACGGGCTCAGGGATGCACTTGAGGCCATCGTCTCGGACAGGGACGCCGCGGCCACCATGGGTCGAGCTGCCCGCCAGAGGGCTGAGACCCTCTTCGACGCCCGGGTTACCACCGGCCAGCTGGTCTCCCTGGTGCGCGCGGTGCGGGGAGACGGGCGAGCTCGGGGGACAGGCGCTTAGCGGCGTCGTCCGGAGAGGTTAGCCACGGCGTCGAGGAGGGTCCGGCGGTCGAGGACCGCCACCAGCCCGAGATAGGTCCCGGCCCCGGCAGCCACCATGCCAGTCAGACGGATGATCGGCGCCCCGTGAGCCAGGCCGGATCCGACCCCCCAGGCGGCCAGGGCCATGCCCGCCACCGAGATCGCCATGGGGGCCACGTTGGCCAGCAGAGCTGCGGTGCGGGCGCCCACCGTGCGGGCGGACAGCCAGAGGTCTACCGGGGCCCGCAGGTAGCAGACCACCGTGAAGCCCCCAGCGACGCCGTTGACGCCGTAGTGGACGCCAATGACGAAGGCGGGGATGTAGAGGATGACGCCGCCCGCCGTGCGGGCCAGGGCCAGGTTGGGCCGGCCGATGGCGGTGTAGAGTCGGCCACTCAACTGGGTGAGCAGGAGGGCCGGCCCGCTCAGGGCCAGGAGGACGAAGGCGCCCTCAGCGGGCCGCCACTGAGATCCGAAGACCACCGGCACGAGGACTGGCCCGGTTACGGCGGCCCCGATGGCCAAGGGCAGGCACAACAGCATGATGTAGCGGCTGGCCTCCAGGTAGGCCCGGCGCAGACGCTCCCGATCGTCTTGGACCCGGACCATGGCCGGATAGGCCGCGTTGCTGACAATGACGGAGAGGCGCCCTATGGCCACCAGGATCACGCCGTAGGCGAGGGAGTAGTAGCCCAAGGCCCGGCTGCCGAGCAGCTTGCCCACCAGCAGGTCGTCGATGTTGTCGCTGAGGAATCCCAAGCTGGTCGTGCCGGTGACGGAGAAGCTGAATCCGAGCAGCTCCCGCAGTGCGCCGAGCTGGAACCCAAGGCCTGGTCTCCACAGACCGGCTCCCATGGCGAAGGCCCAACCCAAGATGGTGGCCGTAGCTGACTCGGCCACCGCCATGGCCACCAGGGCCCAGACGTCAGGTCTGATCAGGGCGACGACGATCCCCGCCAACGCCCCTGCGGCGGCGGCGATGGTCGAGGACAGATAGAAACGACGGAACGACAGCTCTCTGATCAGCATGTCATTGGGAGTGCGCTCCAAGCCTCGCAACAGGCAGGTCCCGCTCATCACGAACAAGACATCCCGGAGCCGTTCCTGGTTGAAGAATCCGGCTAGTACCGGAGCGGCGGCGAGGACAGCGACGGCCAGCACCAGCCCGCTACCGGCACTGGCCACGAACACCGAGGAGATGTGCACGGGCCGAATCTGTCGGCGCTGGACCAACGCGTCTCCGAGCCCCAGTCCGGTGACGACGGCGGTGAGTCCGATGACCACAGTGGCGATGCCCATCACGCCGAAGTCGGCGGGGGTCAGCAGGTGGGTGAGCACGACCGTAGTGCCCAGCCGGATGACCGCCTCGGCCACCTGGTTCAGTCCCCCCCAGCGCACCCCGGAAGCTACGTTGCGGCGCAGCGACGAGCTTGCCGTGGTGGCGGTATCGGAACCGAGGACCGATTCCCCGGGCCGGGTCGGGCCCATGCTCAGAGCTCTCCCAGCGCGGCGGAGAGGGCTCCAGGAAGCAGGGAATGGACGCGCTCCCAACGGTACGTGCGCCGCCACAGGTCCTGAGCGGCGGCGGCCAGGCGAGCCCGTAGGGCGTCCTCGGTGAGCAGACGGGCGCAGGCCTCTGCCAGCTCGGACGCTGAGCTGCCCACCAGTAGGTCCTGGTCGGACCGACAGCCGATGCCCTCCACGGCCATTGGCGTGGCCGCCACCGGAAGGCCGTTGGCGAAGGCTTCAAGCACCTTTATGCGGGTGCCGCCGCCGAAGCGGAGGGGCATGGCGGCGACATGGGCTGCGGCGATCTCGGCTGACATGTCGCCCACGGCGCCGGTCACCACGACCCCGGGTCCGGCCAAGTGCAAAGATTCGCCCTGCCCGCCCACGATCCGGAGCTCGGCGTCGGGAAGCCGCTGGCGTACCCGAGGCCATATTCCCTCCACCAGCCAGCGAGACGCGTCGGCGTTGGGGGGATAGCCCTGGAAGCCGACGAACAGCGCCGTCGGCGGTCCGTCCCGCAACGGGCGGGGCCGGCGCTCCTCCACCGTTCCATCCGGACGCTCGTACCCGTTGGGAACCACTATCACATTGCTGGCATCGCCGAGGCGGCTGCGGTCCAACTCACTACAGACCAGCACGACCGAAGCCTGGTCGGCCAGGCCGAGCTCGACCCGTCGCCAACGACCGACGTCCAGTCGCTCAGCCCACCTCTCGCTGCGATCGGGCACGGCCCGCTGCTCCAGACGGTGGCTGATCTTGGTCCACTCCAGGTTGTCGACATCGACGATGGCGGGCAGGCGGGCGGGCAGGCGGGCTCGCAGCGCCAGAAACATGTCGACATGACTGAACCAGGCACAGTCGTAGGACCGGTCCTCTACGAACCGGGAGAAGACAGTACCGGTCGGGGTCCAGTCCCGCCATGCCAGGGCCCTAGGACGTCCACTGGACAGCCACGGCCAGAGGCCGCCCGCCCCGCCTCGTAGCACCGGACGGTCGACAGAGCACACTTTGTCGAGGCCCACCTCGGCCGGGATCCGTCGGTCGTCGGGACGGCGGGCATCGCTGGCGACGAAGAGATCGACGGAGGCGAGCTGGTACAACCCACTGATGAGGTTAGCCACCCGGGCCCGATAGCCGTTGTCGGCGGGCCACGGGAACTCATCGGACACGAACAACAACCGCACCCGAGCATTCTGACCTAGCCTCTGGGCCCAGTGGGTGCTGTTCCTCGACCCGACCATCCCGTCGGCGCCTGGTCGGCCCGGGACGATCCCGTCCCGGCGGGCCACCCGCATCTGGTGTTTTATTCGGATGCCGACAAGGTGGGAGGAGCCGAGCAAGCTCTGGGGCTACTCCTGGCCCGGCTGAGCCCCGGGTTCCGGGTCAGCCTGCTGGGCCCCGATCTGGCCGTTCTGCACTGGTTGCAGCAGCACCGAGAGTCGGCTCAGACACTCGAGGTGGGGGCCCCTCGGCGCAAGCAGGATCTCAGAGCTCTTTGGTCCCTGCGCCGGACACTCAGACAGCTCCACCCGGACCTCTTCCAGGCCAACCTGAACACGATGCAGTCCTGCCAGTACGCGCTGCTGGTGGCCCAGAGCCTGCCGCGCCTGGCCACCGTCGCCCTCGAGCACTCGCCGTGGAGGGCCGGGCACCGCAGCGCCATCCTGCTCAAGAGGGTGGTATCGCGGCGGCTGAGTGCTCACGTGGCCGTCGCCCACAGCCTGGCCTCAGGGGTCGAGGAGATGGCGGGGCTGTCGCCCGGCCGCGTGCGGGTGATACCCAACGGGATAGAAGACTTCCCCCTGCCTCCGGCCCGCCCGCGGCCCCGGCCCGTGATCGGATCGATCGGTCGGCTCGAGCACCTGAAGGGTTACGACCTGTTGCTGCGGGCGGCGGCTGGCCTCGACGCCGGGATCATGATCGTCGGAGATGGCCCGGACCAAGTGACGCTCACCGCCATGGCTCGGGACCTCGGCATATCGTCCCGTCTGGAGCTGGTCGGCTGGCGGCCCGATGCCCGCGCCTTGCTGGCCGACATGGACATCTTCGTCTTACCTTCCCGGATGGAGGGTCTGCCCATCGTTATTCTCGAAGCCATGGTGGCGGGACTGCCGGTGGTCGCCACCGATGTCGGAGACGTGGCGCGGTTGGTGGACGGCGCTTCCGGATACGTCGTGGCTCCCGAGGATGCCGACTCGATGCATGATCGCCTGGCCATGCTGGTGGACGACGGTGAGCAGCGTCGGCGGCTGGGACAGCATGCTCGAGCCCGGGTCCTGCGAGACTTCGGTGCAGAGACGATGGTCAGGAGCTGGGAGCACATCTACGCCGAGCTGCTGTCCTCAGGCTGGCGCGACGCCGCCGGTGAGCACCGCTCATGAAGCGGGCCGTCGATATGGCCTACCCCGTGCTGGCCACCCGCCCCGTGGAGCGCCTCTTGCGCCCGTTGACCGCTCGTACCGTCACGGTCCTCATGCTGCACCGGGTCAAACAGGGAGGCGAGGGCTACGAGGCGGTTCCGGTCTGCTTCGTCGCCGACTGTCTATCCCGGCTGGTGGAGAGGGGCTATTGCTTCGTGAGCGTGGCTCAATTGTTGGCCGGCGAGGTGGCGGCCCGGCCGGGACTGGTCTGCCTGACCGCCGATGACGGCTACGTTGACCAGGCCACCCTGCTGGCCGAGGTGACCGTCGGCCTGGGCATTCCGCTCGCCATCTTCATCACCACCGGCTTCATCGATGGGGGCCAGATCAACTGGTGGGACCGCATCTCCTATTGCCTGCTTCACAGTAGGAGCCCCACCATCTCGGTGCCGATCCCCGGGGTCCCACCTATCCTCGAGTTATCCGACCGCCACCATCGTCATCGTGCCGCCCAGACACTGCAGTGGGCCCTCAAGCAGCTCCCTCACGATCAGATGGACTCCGGTCTCGCCGCCATCGCCGCCGCCACCGGCGTCAGGGTCCCAGAGGAACCGCCCGACGAGTTCCGGCCTCTTTCTTGGGACCAGGCCCGTCGATTGGAGGAGGGGGGTCTGGTGAGCTTCGGTCCCCACTCCGTGACCCATCCCATCCTCTCCCGGACCCGTCCTGACCAGGCCCGGACCGAGGTGGCGGAGTCCTGGGCCCGGGTGTCGGCGGAGCTGGCCCGGCCCCTGCCGGTCTTCTGTTACCCCAACGGTGAAGAGGACGATTTCGGCCAGCGCGAGGAGCGCCTGGTGGAGGAGGAGGGGATGCGAGGCGCCTTCGCCGTGGACGGACGGCCCGCCTCGCTCGATTCCTTCACCGACGCCGCCCAGGCCTTCCGTCTGAGCCGTGTCGTCTTTCCCTCCCGCCGAGCCGAGCTCCTTGCCGCCGTATCGGGAGTCAAGCATCTGAAGGAGCGCTACAAGAAGGGGCGGCGGAACTCGGCTCGATAGCGGTCGGTTCACCCTGGTCTTCGATGCCGGCCAGAACTCGACCGACAACTACGAGCTGGGGGAGGACTCGCCGTTCCACTTTGTCGGCTCTCTGCCCCCCTCCGACCACCCCGATCCTCGCAAGCGCTGGTGCTGCCTTTCATACACGAGATCGATTCCGTCATCATCCACGGGATGCCCGTTGCCTCCTGGCAGACTGCCGACAGCTAAATTCCCTCACGGTCCTTCCACGCCATCGAGGAAGTCAGTCTCAATATCTGACCCGACCGTCGAGCCCAACCCCGGTTAGGTAATACGGGGCCCGGGACCAAAGCCTCACCTGGGGATTTGTCACTTCGCGGGCCATAGCCCGGAAGGTCCCACCTAGTCCACCCCCGGGCCGTTCCCCACCTGGGCGGGGTGGCCATCGTGGTCGCCTTTGCCGTGGTGGTGTGCGGAATGGCCCTGGCCTGGCGCCCGTCGGGAGCCGACGTCGGAGCCCTGGGCACGACCCTGGGACTCGGGGTCGGCCTGGCCCTCCTCGGCCTGGTCGATGACCTCAAGGACCTGGCCATCTGGCCCCGCCTGCTGGTCGAAGTGGGCGCCGGGGTGGTCGTCTACTGGACCGGGACCCGGGCCGATCTGTCGGGGCCCCGGCCGGTGTCGACGCCGTGGTGACGGTGTTTTGGACCGTGGGCATCCGGGCCCCCGCCAACTCATCCACGAGCTCAGTCCAGGTATCCGCCCAGCGCTCCACGAGGCGGCGTGACTGGGGCCAGGACAGATTCCCTACCGCACAGGCCTCAGCCACTGCCGCTCCTCCGTTCAAGGCGGCGGCTGCAGCGTCCCAGTCCGTCATGTCCAGCCCGCAGTTCTTCTCATCTGATGTGAGCGCATGATAGGCGTCGGCTGTTGCCGGCCAGAAGAGAAAGACACCGGCCGCTGCAGGGTGTGGACCATTGACCAGGAGGTCTCAGTTAGTTAATATTAACTAACTGAACTAGTCCCTTTGGGGGGGGGTCGATCACTCTGAGCGTGATTTGTGTTCAATGAAATCACTCTCCGTGTCGAGGACCTCTCTATGCGAAGAGGGATGAGAGCAGCGGCAGCTTGTGTTCTGGCCGGGGGGATCATGGCTGTCGGTCTGGGCCACTCCCTGGCGGCCCAGGCGGTGGGAACGGGCGGCGCCTCTACTACGCCCTTCGCCCTGGGTATCTCCCCGGGGGCGGGCATCCAGTACCTCGGCTCGGCCCTTTCCCCGACCATGTCGGCCATGGCCGGCGCCGGCAGCCGCTGGGTGCGTCTCGACATCGACTGGCCGGCGGTACAGAACAGCGCCGGTGAGTTCGACTGGTCGCTGTCTGATGCCACCATCGCCTCCGCCGAAGCCGCCGGTCTCAACGTGCTCGCCGTTCCCACCTACACCCCGGACTGGGCCAAGTTGCCCAGCGGCTATCCCGACCCGGTGGCCTATGCCAATTTCGTATCCGCCGCCGTGGCCCGGTATGGGCCCCAAGGGGTGCGGGACTGGGAGATCTGGAACGAGGAGAACATCGCCTCCAACTGGGGGCCCAAGGCCGACCCGGTCTCCTACACCGCCCTGCTCAAGGCGGCCTCGGGCGCCATCTGGGCCGTCCAGCCCGACGCCACGGTCATCACCGGCGGGCTGGCCCCGGCCGGGGACGCCTCTGACGGCTCGAGCCTGTCACCGGACAGCTTCGTGTCTGGCATCTACGCCGCCGGCGGGAAGGGCTACTTCAGCGCCGTGGGCTCGCATCCCTACAGCTTCCCGGACATGCCCATGCAGCCCGACTCTTGGAACCCCTTCGTCAACCTGCCGGCCATGCACCAGATAATGGTGAACAACGGTGACGGGGCCAAGCAGATCTGGCTGACCGAGTACGGCGCGCCCACCGGATCGACCTCCCGGTCGGTCTCCGAGTCGACCCAGGCGGCCATGGTCACCCAGGCGGCCCGCGCTGCCGGGGCCTGGAGCTGGGCCGGGCCGCTGTTCTGGTACAACTGGCAGGACGACGGGTCCGATCCCACCAACTGGCAGAAGGACATGGGCCTCTTGAACGCCCCGGGCAGCCCCAAGGCCTCACTAGCCGCCTTCAGCTCGGCCGCCGCCGCCATCCAGCCCGTGGGTTCCAGTCCGGCCCCGACAAACGCCGCCGCGGCCAGCCCCGCTCCCACCTCCTCCGTCCCGGCGCCCGCCACCGGTACCGCCCAGCCCATCCTGCGCTTGGCCCAGAACCTGAGCACTTCCGGGACCAGTGGCTACACCCTGGTCGGCTCACTCGGACAGGTGACGAGTTATGGCACGGCCGCCCCCGGCACCGGGCCAGTGCCCGCCGCTCCGGTCGTGGCCGCGGCCAGCACCCCTGACGGCCACGGCTACTGGCTGGCCTCATCGGCCGGGACGGTCACCGCCAACGGTGACGCCACCAACTTCGGGTCCCCCGGTGGAGTCCGGCTGGCGCAGCCCATCGTGAGCATGGCCACCACGCCTGACGGTGAGGGCTACTGGCTGGTGGCTCGCGACGGGGGTGTCTTCACCTTCGGGGACGCCGGCTACTTCGGCTCGACCGGGGCCGAGCGCCTCAACCAGCCCATCGTGGGCATGGCCCCGACGGCCGACGGACTGGGCTACTGGCTGGTCGCCGCCGACGGCGGGCTCTTCAGCTTCGGAGACGCCGTCTTCCACGGATCGACCGGGGCCGAGCGCCTGGCCCAGCCCATCGTGGGCATGGCCACCACGCCTGACGGCCAGGGCTACTGGCTGGTGGCTCGCGACGGGGGCATTTTCAGCTTCGGAGACGCCGTCTTCCACGGCTCGACCGGGGGTGAGCACCTGGCTCGGTCGATCACCTCCATGGCTCCCACCGCAGATGGTCAGGGCTACTGGCTGGTGGCTGGCGATGGAGGAGTGTTCACCTTCGGAGACGCCAACTTCGCCGGGTCGGGAGCGCCGGGCCAGACCGTCGGCATCCTCGCCGGCTGAGCTTCACAGTCCCAGCTTCCGGTACACGGCCACGGTCTGATCGGCGGTCCGCGCCCAGCTGAACGATTCGACCCGCTCACGGCCGGCCCGGATACGGACGGCCCTCCGGTCGGGGTCGGCAGCCAGAGCCCGCAGGCAGTCGGCCCAGGCCGCGGGGTCGTCGAGCGGAGCCAGCTCGGCCGCCTCGCCCAGCACCTCCTCGTGGGCTGGGATCCGACTGGCGACGACCGGGACCCCGCACGCCATGGCCTCGAGGGGAGGGAAGCCGAAGCCCTCATAAAGGCTCGGGAACCCGAAGGCCGTCGCCGCTCCGTACAGACCGGGCAGATCGCCATCGACCACATAGCCCAGCTCCCGCGCCCCGGTCGGGGACCGGCCCGAACCCCAACGACCACCGGCCACGAGCAGGGGCAGACCGGCGCGGACGGCGGCCTCGGCCAGTAGCCCGATGTTCTTGCGGGGCTCGATGTTGCCCAGGTACAGCACGAACGTCGCCGGCAGGTCGTAGCGCTTCCTCACCCGCTCGATCTCCTCGGGGGCGGCGGGGGCCAGGCCCGGGGAAGGAGCGGAGTGCACGACCGTCGCCTCCCGCCCGAAGCGGGAGCGGATGCGCTCGGCCGTGAAGGCCGACACCGCGATCAGCTCGTCGGCTCGGCGTATGGACCGGGCCACCAGCAGGCGCTCACCGACGGCGCGGAGCCGATCGGTGGTCCAGGGCAGGTCGAACACGGTGAGGTCGTGGATGGTCGCCACCATCGGACCCCGCTGAACGGGAAGGTCGGTGTCGAGCCCGTGCACCAGGGCGGTGGGCCCGACCGGTCGGAGGCCTTCCAGGGCCCGGCGCACCCGCGAGGACCGGCGGCGGCAAAGGACCTCGATGCCGGACGGCACCGAATCGGCCACGTCGTCCTGAACGATCATACGGAAGTGCAGGTCGGGCGCCGAGGCAGCCAACCGTCCGCTCAGGTGGCGAATGTAGGTTTGTACACCGCTGCCAGCTGGACGAAGGGCCAAACCGTTGAGTGTGACTGATGGCGCCAAGGTCAGATTCCCCGCCGGGGAGTATAAGAGCGCGCCGGGCCGGAACCGGTGAGGGAACGGGGCAACACCAAGCTGCGCTGGATCGATCGGCGCGTCGCTCCGGTGGTGGTGGCGGGCCTGGCGGCCACTCGTCGGGCCCGACCGCTCCCGGTCCGGCCGGCATCCATCGCGGTGATGAAGAGCGCGGCCATGGGCGACATGGTGCTGATGTCGGCCGCAGCCTCGGATCTGCGCAGGGCCTATCCCGAGGTCCGGCTCATAGCCTTCGGCGGGCGCGACAATGCGGCCATCGCCCGACTGATGCCGGAGTGGGACGAGGTGATCGAGATCCGGGCGGCCGAGCCCTGGAGTGTCGTCCGCCAGCTGCGCCGTCACCGTGTCGACCTTCTCCTCGACTTCGGACCGTGGACCCGCACCGAGGCCATCTACGCTCGCCTGGCCGGTGCCCGAGCCACCGTCGGTTTCGACACTCCGGGGGCTGACCGGCACCGGGCCTACGACCTGGCCGTGGCCCACTCGGCGGAGTGTCACGAGCTCGACAACTACCGCTCGATCCTGCGGGCCGTGGGCGTCGAGGCCATCAGTGAGCCGCACCTGCTGCCGGTGGGCCGGCCGCCGGCCATGCTCGACGGCCTGGGTGACTACGCCGTGCTGCACCCCTGGCCCGGCGGCTTCGGCTCGCAGTTCCGGGAGTGGCCGGTCGAGCGCTGGGAGCAGCTGGCCGCCGAGCTGGCGGGAGAGGGCCACCGGTTGGTCGTCACCGGGGGGGCCGCCGACGCCGGGCGCACCAGGGAGCTGGTCGCCCGGCTGGGCGCGGTGGAGACGGCCGACCGGCAGGGAGTCGGCGTCGGGGCGGTGGACACGGCCGGGCAGCTCTCGCTCGCCGAGTTGAGCCACCTGCTCAGGGCCAGCCGGGTCGTCGTCAGCGTGAACACCGGCGTCATGCACCTTGCCGCCGCCCTGGGCGCCGCCACCGTGGGCTTGAACGGCCCAACCGCCGACCGGCGCTGGGGGCCCAGGGGGCCCAGGGTCCGTTCGGTCAACTCCCCGCTTCCGGGCTGCGGCTACCTGCACCTGGGCTTCGAATACGAGGGCCGGCGGACCGACTGCATGCTGGCCATAACGGTTCCCATGGTGATGGAGGCCGTGCGCGACCTCGCAGGGGAGAAGGCGGCTTGAGCGCGGCCGGGTCGGCCGGGAACGGGCGAGTCGATGATCTCATCGCCTCTGCCCTCCAGAGCGGGATCGAGGCCAGCCGCCTCCTCATCCGCCACCGCCTGTCCGACATACGGGCGGCCGCCCGGATACTGGTCGAAAGCCTGGACGCGGGTGGCAAGCTCCTGGTGGCCGGCAACGGCGGCAGCGCAGCGGATGCCCAGCATTTCGCCACCGAGCTGGCCGTGCGCTACGCACAGGACCGCCGCGCCCTACCGGCCATCGCCCTGACCACCGACACCTCGATCCTGACCGCGGCCGGCAATGACCTCGGATTCAGCGAGATCTTTGCCCGCCAGGTGGAGGCCCTCGGTGCCAGCGGCGACGTGTTGGTGGCGATAAGCACCAGCGGCAACTCTCCTAACATCTTGAGAGCGGTGGAGACGGCGGTCGAGCGGGGCCTGCACACCGTCGGCCTCACCGGGGCGAGCGGCGGCCAGCTGGCCGGCCGCGTCAATGCCGTGGTGCGCGTCCCCTCCGCCGTCACGGCCCGCATCCAAGAGTGCCATCTGGCCATCGAGCACATCTGGTGCCAGGTCATCGAGCTGTGCCTGCTCGACATGGAGCCGAACGATCCGGCTCCGGTGGGCGCGGTCGGAGGGGATCCGGCCACCATGACGGCGTCCAAGGTGGTGGGGCTCGACGCCCTACTGGTCGAGCGGAAGGCGTGGGCCGCTGCAGGGCTGACTGTGTCGTGGACCAACGGCTGTTTCGACCTGCTCCACCCCGGCCACCTGGCGAGCCTGGAGGCGGCCGCCGCCACCGGGGACGTGCTGGTCGTGGGCGTGAACTCGGACGGGTCGCTTACCAGGCGCAAGCGGCGGGCGCCGGCCATGGCCGACTCAGACCGGACCCGGGTCGTCGCCGCGCTGGCCTGCGTCGATCGGGTTGTCGTCTTCGATGATGTCGATCCGTCCGCCGTGCTGGACCGGCTGCGGCCCGACATTCACTGCAAGGGCGCCGAGTACGCCAACGCCTCAGCGGAGGAGATGCCCGAGGCGGCGGTAGTCCTCTCCTACGGTGGGAGGGTGGAGTTCATCGAGATGCTCGAGGGCTACTCGAGCACGTGGCTGCGGGACCGGGCCAGTGGGGCCGGACGTCATTGAAGGCCATCCTTCTCGACCGGGACGGCACCGTCATCGAGGACACCGGCTACATCCGTGATCCCGATCAGGTCAGGCTGCTCGATGGCTGCGGGGCAGCCCTGAGGGCGCTGTGCCAGGAGGGCTTCGGTCTGGTGCTGGTCAGCAACCAGTCGGGCATCGGGCGGGGAGTGCTCACCTGTGACCAGGCGGCAGCCGTGCACCGACGGGTCATCGAGGTCCTCCACGACGCCGGACTGGACCTGGCCGGCTCCTACTACTGCCCGCACCATCCGGATGCCGGCTGCGACTGCCGCAAGCCGGCCACCGGACTGGTCGACCGGGCCACTCGGGAGCTCGGCCTCGATCCGCCACGCTGCTGGCTCGTGGGCGATAAGCCGAGCGACGTGGAGACCGGGCGGCGGGCCGGCACGCGGACCGCCTTCCTGGGGGCTCCTGCCCACGGGACCGAAGCCGACGTGAGCGCCTCGACCTGGCCCGACCTCCTCACCGGCATGCTCGGGGCCGAGGGTGGTTGACCCCTCCCGCTTCGAAGGGGTGACGGTGACGGTGCTCGGAGACGCCATGGTGGACGTGTACGTGTGGGGCGACGTCCATCGCATATCGCCTGAGGCCCCCGTCCCCGTCGTCGACGTGACCCACACCTCGGTGGTGCCCGGCGGGGCGGCCAACGCTGCCCGGGGCATAGCCGCCCTCGGCGGGCGGGTCCATCTCGTCGGTATCGTCGGAGACGACGAGGGCGCCGAGCGCCTGGCCCGCGGCCTGGGCGACATCGGCATCGACGCCTCCGGCCTGGTTCGAGTCGCCTCCCGGCCCACCACGACCAAGACCAGGATCGTGGCCGCCGGCCAACACGTTGTGCGCGCCGATCACGAGGACCGCAGCCCCCTGGACCGAGCCATCGAGGACGAGCTCATCACCCGGGCCCTGGACAGCGCCCGCAACTCGGCCGCTCTGGTCGTCTCCGACTACCTCAAAGGCGTCGTCTCGGTCCGGGTGGCCCAGGCCGTCATCACCGAGATGCGGGGACGGATCCCGGTGGTGGTCGATCCCAAAGGTTCCGATCCCTCGAAGTACCGCTCGGCCACCGTCATCACCCCGAACACGGGCGAGGCCCGGATCCTGACCGGTTTGCCCGTGGCCGACGAGGCGGAACAGGTCGAAGCCGGGCGTGTCCTCAGTCAGGCTCTCGACGGCACCGCCGTCGTCCTCACCCGGGGCCCGGCCGGAATGCTGCTCATCGAGGGACCGGCGGCCGATCCTGTGCACATACCGACCCGGGCCCGCACGGTCTTCGATGTGACCGGCGCCGGTGACACCGTAGTGTCGGTCATCGCCCTGGCCCTGGCCTCCGGTTCGACCCTGAGGGCGGCCACCGAGGCGGCCACCGCCGCGGCCGGCATCGTGGTCGGCAAAGTTGGCACGGCCTCGGTCAGCCGGAGTGAACTCAGAGCGGCCCTGGCCGAAGCCCGCGGCTGAGGTTCAGGAACCGACTCGGGCCGGCTCCTAGTCGGGCTGACGGCTCGCGTAGTAAGACGCCGATCGGGGCCCCGTCTTGGACCGGTTGACGACCACGCCGATGGGAGAGGCCCCGACCTGGCGTAGCCGATTGAGCATGGCCTGAGTGGGACGACGCCGGGATTTGCTGGCGTCGACGACCAGGATGGTGCCGTCGGAGTGGGCGGCGATGGTCGCCGCGTCCGGGAACACGGACTCGGCGGGCGTGTCGAGCACGACCAACCGGGCCTGGCCCAAATGGGCCAGTACCCGCTGCTGTAACCGGCGGGACAGCGCCCCGGCCGGGTCGGCGATGGCTGTTCCCGCCGGGATTATGAGCAGGTTCTCCTGCCCGGGGTAGACGACGGAGCTGTCACTCAGATCCTTGCCGCCGAGCACCTCGGCCAGTCCCGGCGAACGGCCGATGCCGGCGTACTGGTGCAGGACCGGCCGACGCATGTCCCCGTCCACCAGGGCGGCGGCCACCCCCAGCTCGGCCATGGCCAGGGCCAGGTGCACGGCAACGAAGGACTTGCCCGTCTCGGGGGCCAGGCTCACTATGGCCAGGGTCCTGACCTCCTCGGCCTGGGTCATGAACATCATATTGGTGCGCAGGGTGCGGAAGGCCTCGACCATATCGGCGCCTTCGCCATCGGGAACATGGGCCAGGACGGGTACTCCGGTCACCCGCATGATCTCCTCGTCCAGGTTGGCCTGGGGGAAGCGGTCGCTCATGATCTCGATGGCGACCGACCCCTCGGCCGCCAGCACCAGAGCGGTGACGAACGCCAGAGCCCCCTCCCTGGTCGGCTTCGGCGCTATGGGGCCGGGGCTGGCCGCCGGGCTCGACACCACCGTCAGCTGATCGGCGGGTTGCAGCTGGCGCTGGGTGGCCGCCTGGAGCAGGGCCCCGTATTCCGAGCTGAGCGCGGCGCTGAGGGAAGGGTCGGAGACAGCCGAGGTCTTGGACAGCTCGTTCTGCACGGTGGCGATGCGGGCCTCGACCGGCGCCAATTGGGACTTGAGGGTGACGGCCTGCTGGTTGGAGACGGTGTTGAGGAGGGAGGCCACCAGGGACCCGTCCAGAGCAACCGCCGCCGAGGGTGTCGGGCCGGTGGCCGTGGCCGTGATGAAGCCCACGCTCGTCGAGGCCGTCACGGTCAGCCGGCTGGCCGCGGTGGGCTCGCTGATCCCCAGCTTCGACCCCGCCGCCGCCGCCGCCGCCACCGGGCGGGTGGTGGCCAACTGTGCATAGGTGCTGGCCAGGAAGGTGGCGTCGGCCTGGCTCGTAGAGGGGTTGCCCTGGGCGCTGGCGGCCGGGGTCACGCTGATCTGGGCAACGGCCTGGTAGGTCTTGTGCTCGGTCTCCATCACGCCAACCACGGCCACGGAGATGAGCAGGGCGATGCCCAGCGTCACCCATTTGCGCCGCCAGATAATGGCGAAGTGGGCGCCCAGATCCATACCGGGAAACGGTACTCGCTGAGGCATTCCGCCCCTCGCCACACCCAGAGGTCACCGTCGGGGCCGCCGGGGAGCGAGACTGGCTTGTGAGTATTTCGGGCCGAGCCCGTCCCGATCTGTTGGTGGGTGCCGCCGTCGTCGGCTTGGTCGTCGTTGCGGCCCTCGCCCTGGCCTGGCTGGCGCACCGACCGGGTGGCGGCGTCCCCGCCCCCCGGTCGTGCCACCCCCCGGCCCCGCTGGCCCTCCCGGCCCTGAGCGTGCTGCCCGCCGGCTTGGCCGTGGGAATATCGCCTGGGGCCGACGTCGAGCACCTGACCCCTTCCGCCCTGGCCCGGGAATTCGGTTCCATGCGTTCAGCCGGCGCCCGCTGGGTCAGGCTCGACGTGTTCTGGCCCGACGCCGAGCCCGCTCCGGGGCGCTATTACTTCTGTCAATTCGACAACGAGATGGTCCAGGCCCGCAAGGCAGGCCTTTCCGTTCTGTTGGTAATGACCTACGGGCCGGATTGGTCCCGGTCCCACGAAGCCGACTTCGCCGGGTTTGCCGGGGTGGTCGCCCGTCGCTACTCGGGGTTGGGCATCAACGAGTTCGAGATCTGGAACGAACCCAACCTCGGGGCCAACTGGTGGGGCGGGCGGGCCGACCCGGCCGGCTACACCGGACTGCTCCGGGCCGGGGCCGGGGCCATCCACCAGGTCGATCCTGCGGCGGTGGTGGTGGCCGGCGCCCTGGCCGAGTCCAGCGGAGGATCGGGAAACCTCACCCCCGGCTCGTTCCTGTCCGGCATGTACGCCGCCGGGGCCAAAGGCAGCTATCAGGCGCTCTCGGTCCACCCCTACTCCTTCCCGGCCCCGCCGGTGGCCGGAGACCCGGCCAACGGCTGGAGCCTGGTCCGGACGACCCGCGCCCTGATGGCGGCCCACCACGACCCCGCCGGGCTGTGGCTCACCGAGTACGGCGCCCCCACCGGACCCAACGGGGTCTCCGACGCCCAGCAGGCCACCGAGATCGCTGGCGCCTTCAGGCTGAGCCGCACCACTCCCGGGGTCAGGGCTCTGTTCATCTTCGAGTGGATCGACAACTCCTACGATCCAGCCTTCGGCCTGCTCGACGGTGACGGGACGGCCAAACCGAGCCTGCGCACCTTCACCGACGAGGCGGCCCGGTGACAGCGCTGGCCGGTGAGCCGGGTCGGGAGGCGGGGTCGGTCACCGCCCGGCTGCTGGCTGTCTCCCACACCGGTGAGCACTCCGGAGCCGAGGTGGTGCTCCGACGGCTGCTGCGGGCGGCTACCGAGGCCGGCTGGGTCGTCAGTGCAGCCAGCCCCGAGGGGCCCATGGCCGAAGCGCTACGCCAGGACGGCGTGGTCGTGCATCTGCTGCCCGACCTCAAGCTTCCCTCCGGCCCGGCTCCGCTGGCGGCGGCCCAGCTGGGCGTCCGTCAGGTGGTGGCGGCCATCCGGCTGCGCCGGCCTGTCGGCTCGGCCGACACCGTGGTGGTCAACGGCCTCCTCGGTCTGGGCGCGCTCCTCCCCTTCCGGCGACGAGCCCGGGTGGTCTGGCTCGTCCACGACGTCATCGAGAGGCGGGACCGGTTGTTCTTCCTTCGGCTGTTCCGCCGGGCGGCCGGTCTGACCGTGGCCGTGTCCGACGCCACGGCCGCGCCGCTGCGGGCGCGCGGGCTGAAAGTCCTCGTGGTCCGCAACGGCACCCCGTGGCCCGTCGAGCCCATGCCCGGCCGGCCGGTCGGGACCCCCGTAATCGGCTGCACCGCCGCCCTCACCTCCTGGAAGGGTCAGAACGTGCTGCTGGATGCCATCGGTAAGCTCGGCCGATCGGACGTCGTAGTCGAGCTGCTGGGGGGACAGTTTCCGAAGGACGGACCCTACGTCGAGTCCCTGCGCCGCCGGGCCGCGGCTGCCGACCTGGACGGGCGGGTGCGCTTCCTGGGCCGCCAGGAGGACCCCCTGGGCCGCATGAGGACCTGGACGGTGGCAGTATCGGCCAGCGTGCTGCCCGAGGCCGGACCGCTGGCTCCCCTGGAAGCCATGAGCATCGGTCTGCCCGTGGTCGGGACCAACCACGGCGGTACGCCTGAGGTGCTGGGCCACGCCGGCCTGTTGGTGCCGCCCGGGGATGCCGAAGCGATGGCCTCGGCCATCAACCGGCTGCTCGACGACGCCACGCTGTGGGAGTCGTGCCACCGGGCCGGTCCGGAACAGATCGAGGCCGGCCTCCGCCTGGATCAGCAGCTGGACGGCCTCCTACAAGTGCTCGGTGGGGTCCGATGACCCGAGTGTGGGTGGGTGCAGCGGCGGCCCTGATGCTGGTGACCGTCGGGGCCGCCATGGCCGGTGTGGTCTGGCTGCCGCTGGCTCTGGCCATCCTGGTGGCGGTCGGCGCGGCTCTGATTCGCCGGCCCCAGCGGGGACTCTTGCTCGTGGCCGCCCTGACCCCCTACAACGGGCTCCTGCTCATCAGCCACCTTCCGACGGCCGCCACCTACTGGAAGGAGCTCGTTGTCCTCGCCACCATGGGGGCCGGGTTGCTCTCACCTCAGGAGACCAGAGCCGACCCGGGACGCAAGCTGCCCGGCTGGGCACCGGCGGTGGGAGGCTGGTTGGTGGTGGGGCTGGTCTCGGCGGTGGGCGTCGGCCTCATCCAGGCCTACACGGGCTACCGGATCGACTTCTTCTACGTCCTGTTGGCCGTGGCCATCTGGCGAAACCCGCTACGGGGCCGGGATCTGGACCGACTGGTCAGCATCCTGATGCTCAACGGGGTTATCACCTCGCTGGTCGGCATCCTCCAACAGGTTCTCGGCGCCGGTCGCCTCAACTCGCTGGGGTACCAGTACAACAGCGTCATCCGGTTCTCTGGTTCCCACCTGCGGTCCTTCTCGACGTTCAATCAGCCCTTCCCGTTCGGTCTCTACGTGATGATCGTGCTCCTGGTCGGCGTGCCGGTGGCCCTCTCCGATCGGAGCCGGCTGCGCAACCGGTTGTTCCTCGCCTGCCTTCCAATCCTCGGGGTGGGGATCCTCACCAGCCTGGTCCGAGCCGCGTGGCTCGGCCTCGGCGTCGGGATCGTCTTCCTCGGGCTGCGCCGGCACCGGATCCTGCTGAGCGTCATCCCCCTGGCCCTTGTCGCTCTCCTGTACGTGCCGGGTTCGCTCACCAACACGGCCTTGTCCAGCTCCAGCTTCCAGGACAGGACGAACACCTGGAGCCAGAACTTCGACCATGTGTTGGTTCACCCCCTGGGCGAGGGGATCGGGAGCACGGGATCGGCGGCCGCGAAGACGGCCGCCCTCACCGCGGTGGCCACCGGGTCTCCAACTCTGCAGCCTGACAACTACTACTTCTCCACCCTCTACGAGCTGGGCGTGCCCGGCCTTTACTTCCTCGTCCTGCTCCTGCTGGCAGCCATCCTCGAGACCGACCGGGCGGCGCGAAGAACGATCGGTCTGGAGTCCGAGGTCTGTCTCGGGATCACCGCCTCGTTCCTGGCCGCGGCCGTGGCCATGACGGTGGCTACCTACCTGCAGATCTACCCGATGGATCTGACCTTCTGGATGTTTCTGGGTATCTCGGCCACATACTCGGTGCGCCAGGCGGACGCGCCGGTGGGCCAGCGCTCTCTGGCTGACCGGTTACGGCCGGCCACTACGCGGAGCTGAGCTCGTTCAGGCGATAGCGGCGGGGCGGAACGTCGCCCGCCGGCCGGCAGAGACTTCCCGGAGGGGACCTCGGCGGAGGCTTCGGGCCGGTCGAGGCTCACAAGCGGTCGGTGCCGGCCTCCATAGCTGAGCGCCGGCGACGGTCCCGGACCAGGGTGAGCAGGAGCCCGGCCACGATCAGGACGAAACCGAGACCGATGGAGAAGGCAACGCTCCGGGACGGGAGCCCGGAGCCGGAGGCCGTCGCCGACCGGCTACCTCGGCCGGCCCGGCGCGACGCCCGCTGGCGCGCCGACTTGGCCTTCACCACGGATCCGGCTCCGGCGGAAGGCGGCGTCCCCGGCGCCGCCGTGGTGGTGGCCGGCGGGGCATAGGCCAGGGCCGGGGCCTGTCCCACCACCCAGTAACCCCCCGTCGGGGCCGCCACCAGCGCCGAGTAGGAGGCCTTGACCTGGTCCGGACCCACCTGGTCGGCGCCGGCGCCGTGGAAGGGGGCATCCCCGAAGCTGAAGACGCCGCCATCGGAGGCGACCAGCCAGTAACCGTGGCCCGTGGGGCTCGGGGTCATGCCCACGACCGGGGCGGCCAGGGGGGAGGAGGCGGCTGAGCCGGAGAAGGTGGCTTCGCCGTAGTTGAAGACACCCCCATCGGCGCCGACCAGCCAGTAGCCCCGACCGTTGGGGGTGGCGGCCATACCGACCACCGGGGCGGCCAGGGGTTCTGTGCCGGCGGAGCCGTAGAAGCCGGCATCCCCGAAGCTGAAGACGCCGCCATCGGCGCCGACCAGCCAATAGCCGTGGCCGTCGGGAGTGGCGGCCATGCCCACCACGGGCGCCGAGAGGCGCTCGGCGGCGGCGGAGCCGTAGAAGCCGGCGTCCCCAAAGCTGAAGACCCCGCCATCGGCGCCGACCAACCAGTAGCCGTGCCCGTCGGGGGTGGCGGCCATGCCCACCACGGGCGCCGAGAGGCGCTGGCCGGCGGCGGAGCCGTAGAAGCCGGCGTCGCCCAGGCTGTAGACACCACCTCCGCTGTCGGCGGCCCAGAACCCCTGGCCATCCCCGTCGGAGGCCGCCCCAATGACCGTGCCGTTCGGGGGCAGCCAGCCGCCGCCGCCCGGGAGCGGGGCGCCTCCAAAGGTGGCCGCGTAGGTGCGCTCGGGGCCGTCGAACCAGGCGTCGAGCTGTTGGCGGATGAAGGTGGCCAGGAGGGCCGAGCCCTCCGGCCTCAGGTGAACCTGGTCGGGATACTGATAGCCCGGGTCGGCGGCAAGAGCGGCGGCCCAGTCGGCCACGGTCAGGTTGGGCCAGCGCCGGGAGGCGGCCCAGAGGGCCTGGTTCATATTCGCCACTCCCGGCTTCCAGACGGGCATGGTCAGCCAGATCACATGCAGGCCGCTGAGCACCTGCATGACATGGTCGATGACCTGCCCGAAGGACGCGCCGTCGCAGCAGTCGTTGGCGCCCAGCTCCATGACCGCCACCGAGCCCATGGAGGAACGGACCTGGCGGAACAGCGGGATGGCGGCATAGGTGTGCAGCCCGGTGAAGCCGGTTACCGTCCCGGCCCATCCGTCGGCCCGCAGGGTGCGGGTCACGTCGGCCAATGCGCCCACCATGACCGAGTCGCCCTGGACGTAGGCCCGCCGCTGAGGAGCGGGGGGAACGGTGAAGGAGGAGGCGGCCGCGACCGGCTGCCCGCCCAGGAGCGCCGAGACGACCACGGCCAGAGCTGCGGCCAGGCCGGCCGTGATCGCCAGGGACCGCCGTCCCGTGATGGTAGCCAGGGACCCAGGTCCCGAGATCCCCAGGGGCCGCCGCCCCCTCCGCCGAAGGAGTTGGTTGGTCAAGCGATCAAACGCTCAGGCAAAGACCACCCTGGTGATCCAGTCGGCCACCAGGGCGGGCTTGTCCTCGCCCTCGATCTCGACGGTCAGGGTCCGGGTGATCTGCAGGTTGTTGGGGTCCTTGAGCTCGACCGACTTGGTGACGCCGCTGGCCCGGATCTTGGATCCGACCTTGACCGGGTTGATGAAGCGCACCTTCTCGAAGCCGTAGTTGACCCCCATGACCATGCCGGTCATGGCACCCATACCTCCGCCCCCTCCGCCCCCGCCCCCTGCGCCGCCGCCGCCGGACTGGCGGATGGAGCCGGACAGGTGGGTGAGCAGGGAAAGGGTCAGAAAGCCGTGGGCGATCGGCACCTTCCAGGGAGACAGCTGGGCGGCCTTTTCCGGATCGACATGGATGAACTGGTGGTCATGGGTGATGTCGGCGAAGGCGTTGATGGTCTCCTGGGTGACCTCGAACCACTCCCCGGTCCCCTCGGACTGGCCCTCCCGGGCCTTCATCGACTCGTAGGCGTTTTCGGCGTTGCTCGGCATGGCCCCCGACCTTAGAGGCATCCTTGTGGGGAAATGACCGTCCTCGACCGACCGGCGCCCGGATCGGGCGGCAGCCCGGGACTGGATCCGACCGTCGTCTTCGAGCGGCTCTGGCTGGACGAGACCTCCTGGGTGGACATCGCCCGGGGCTGGCTCAACGGCACTGACCAGGTCTTCAACGTCCTGCGGGACGGCGTCGCCTGGCAGACCAGCCGGCTCTTCCGTTACGACCACTGGGTCGAAGAACGGCGAATGGGCTCCCTGTGGCGCCCCGGTCTCTCCCTCCCCCACCCCGCTCTGGCTGAGGCCACCCGGGCATTGCGCCGGCGCTACCACGCCCCCTTCGACACCTTCGGCATGATCCTCTACCGGGACGGGCGGGACGGCCAGGCCTTCCACCGGGACACCGACATGCGCTGGCTGGACGACACGCTGGTGGCCATCCTCACCACCGGGGCCCGCCGGCCCTGGCTGCTCCGCCCCCGGGGCGCCAGATACCACGACTCCCCGGGCAAGGGGGCCCTCCACGACCTGGCCCCGGGCCCCGGGGACCTGATCGTCATGGGGGGACGCTGCCAGGCCGATTGGGAACACTCGGTCGCCTACCAGCCGGGCCGAGCCCTCGCCCCCCGCATATCCATCCAGTGGAGACACGCCCGGCGGACGGGAAAGCCCTTCATCGGCGCCTCCTACCGGGCCCCCCGGGTATACGGGCGGGGCTGAACTCTCTGACCCCTACGCCTGAGTGCCGACGCCCCGGGTCGGCTGGGCCGGCCGGACCGGGCACCGTTATGATCGCCGGCGCCGCCGGTGGGGTCGAGCGAAGTGCCGGGCGAGGAGTCAGGGATGGCAAAACAGGTTCCGCTGGTCGAGTACCTGGTGCTGGGCGATGACCCGCACCTGACGGCCCAGGAGTGCACGGGCTGTGGTGCCCGCTACTTCGACCGGCGCAACGCCTGCGCCAGCTGCGAGGGCGATGAGTTCAAGAAGGTGCGGATCGCCAATGAGGGGATCCTGCGGGCCTTCACCATCGTCTCCTTGGCCGCCCCCGGCGTCCCGGTGCCCTTCGTGGCCGGGATCATCGACTGCGGCGGCACCAGCGTGCGGGCCAACGTGGCCAACGTGGAGCCGAGCCCGGACAACGTCTCCACGGGGATGAAGGTGCGACTGACCACTTTTGCCATCGGGACCGACGATGACGGGGTCGAGGGCATCGGTTTCGGCTTCGAGCCGGTCGGCTGACCGGACATACAGGAAGACAGGGAGAAGAGCCAATGGCTGAAGACGTCTGGATCCTCGGGATCACCATGACCAAGTTCGGCAAGCACCCAGACAAGGACATGGTCGACCTGGCCGCCGAGGCGGCCCGGGGAGCTCTGTCCGACGCCGGGGTGACCATGAAGGACATGGGCATCCTGGCCGCCGGGAACCTGATGAACGCCTCGGCCGGGATCGGCCAGCAGCTCCAGAAGCAGATCGGCCAGACCGGCATCCCCGTCTACAACG
>Ga0307373_10003165_pt1 | contig 28922 bp, 26 predicted proteins | sample OX2MG_FD_202534 | JGI IMG/M metagenome (GOLD analysis project Ga0307373, IMG submission 202534) | Soil microbial communities from Risofladan, Vaasa, Finland - OX-2 | ecosystem: Environmental > Terrestrial > Soil > Coastal area > Acid sulfate soil | place: Finland: Risofladan, Vaasa | collected... | reverse complement strand
AAGACCCGGCCTCCCTCGACGCGACACTCGACACACTCCAGCAGCACCAGCAGCGCTCATCAAAACCGCTGCTGGTCATCCTCCACCCTGCGCATGAGGCCGAGTACGTGGCGCAAATCGCACCCAAGTTCCACGACCGCCGAATCCCGCTTTTTGCCAGCTTCGAGCGCGCTGCGGCCGCGATGGCCCGCGCACTGGCCTATGCCACGCGTTGACGCCTACTCGCCGGGCTCCGGCAGGACGAGCATGCTCTCCGCTTCCGCGACACTCTCGAGGTGGACAATCCCCTTGCGCAGCGCGTAGCGGATGATGTCGGTCCTCGTCCGGGCATGGAGCTTGGTCATGATGTGCGCCTTGTGCGCTTCCACGGTTTTGACGCTGATGAACAGTTCGTCGGCAATGCGCTGGTTCGTATAGCCCTCGGCGATGAGCTGGAGCACTTCTCGTTCCCGCGGCGTCAGCGTGTCGATGGCCGTCTTGTCATCCGGCCGCTTCGAGCGATAGCTGATTTCGTCGAGGTCGAAGCCATCGGCCAGGCCGCTCGAATAATAGGTGTTGCCACGGTGCACCGTCTGGATGGCGAGGACGAGTTCGGAGACGTCGGAGCTCTTCATGAGGTAGCCGCTCGCGCCGGCCCGAAGCGCTTGCAGCAGCTGGTCCTCATCGACGAAGCCGCTCAGCATCACGACGCGCGACCCCCGCGCGAAGCGGCGGATCTGGCGCGTCGCTTCGATGCCGTTGAGGCCTGGCATCACCACATCCATCAGCACGACATCGGGATGAACCTTCTCCACCGCAATCAGCGCCTCGCGACCGTTTTCGGCGTCGCCGACGACGGTGAGTTCGGGCCTGCTTTCGAGCAGCATGCGCAGCGCCTGGCGGATCACGGCATGGTCATCGACCAGCAACACCCGGATCGCGCGCCCGCCGCGGTCATCCCCGTGGAATCCATCTGCGCCCGAACGCGCACCAGCACTCAAACGTCCAGTACCCATGTCCCGTGCTCTCCCCGGCCGGGCACGCAATGCTTGATGGTTCCGGCGCGTCCCGGACGTAAACCGCACCATCGCCACTCATCCCGGCCATGCCCGTTGAGTGTACCCCGCCCCGTCCACGGGTGGGAGGAATTGATCTGGTGGGGGGCCGGGGCCGGGCAGTAGCTCAGAGTTCGGCGTACACTGCACAAGCAAGCCCATCTGCGAAAGAGCGCCCCGTGCCGAACGCCGCAACTCCCGCCGTTGATCTCGCTGTGCTGGGCGGCTCGGGATTCTATGAGATGCCCGGCCTCACCAGCGTTGAAGAGGTCGCGGTTGAAACCCCGTTCGGGGCGCCGAGCGACGCTATCCGCATTGGCGTGCTGGACGGGAAGCGCGTCGCGTTCCTCGCGCGCCACGGCCGCCATCTTTCGATCCTCCCCGGCGAGCTCCCGCAGCGCGCGAACTTCTGGGCGTTGAAGTCGCTCGGTGTCAGGTGCGTGCTCGGGGTCTCCGCGGTGGGCAGCCTGCGCGAGGATTTCGCTCCCGGAGACTTGGCGGTACCCGATCAGCTCATCGATCGGACGCGCGGTTCCCGGCCAGCGACCTTCTTCGGGGACGGGGTCGTTGCCCACATCACGTTCAGTGAGCCGTTCTGCCCGGGCTTGAGAGCGTCTGTGCTCGCCGCGGCCGCCGCGGCAGGCGCTACAACGCACGGCGGCGGCACCTATGTGGTGATCGAGGGGCCAGCTTTCGGCACGCGCGCGGAGAGCGAGCTTTATCGCTCCTGGGGTGCGAGCGTCGTGGGCATGACCGCCCTCCCGGAAGCGCAGCTCGCACGCGAAGCAGAGCTTTGCTACGCCATCCTCGCCGGTGTAACCGATTACGACGCGTGGCACGACGTGCACGCTGCCGTAGACGCACGCAGCGTCTTCGCTGTGCTTCAGCGAAACGTGGCGTTGGGCCACGCGGTCGTGCGCTCTCTAATCCACCATCTCCCAGCGGACGATACATGTGAATGCCGCACTGCCCTCGATTCCGCGCTCGTCACCAGTGCCCGCGCGATCAATGATGCCGCGTTCACGCGCCTGCGGCCGATCCTTGAGCGGCGGATGAGCCGCGAACGGTTGGAGGCGAACGCACCATGACGCTGCTCATCGCGGGCTGGGTGGCTATCGACGAGATCGAGACGCCGTTCGCAAAAGTGACCGGATCGCTCGGCGGCAGCGCGACCTGTGCGGCCCTTGCAGGGGCACTCTTTAGCGACGTCCGGCTCCTGGCCGCAATTGGCGAAGACTTCCCGGCACAGCACCGCGACCAGCTTGCCGGCCGGGGGATAGACCTGGCCGGGCTCACCGTGGAAGGTCCTCTGACGAGCCGCTGGGGGGCGCGCTACCATTACGACATGAACACCCGCGACACGCTCTACACCGAGCTGGGCGTGAATGCGGATTGGAAGCCGCGCCTGCCCGCTGGCTGGGAGCTTTCGGAGACGGCCTTCCTCGCCGCGGGCGATCCCATCCTCCAGCGATCGATCATCCGCAGCCTCGACGCCCCCAGGGCGACGATGGTCGATACCATCAAGTTCTTCATCGATGGTTCGCTGCCCGAATTGCGGGAGACCATGCGCCACGCCGACTTCGTCGCGCTCAACGAAAGCGAGGCTCGCGAGCTGGCGCACACGCCGAGCATCGCGCGGGCAGGGCGCGCACTCCTCGCCGAAGGCGTGCGCGGGGCAGTCATCAAGCTGGGCGAATATGGCGCGGCGTTCATGAGCGCCGAGGACTACTTCGTCGCGCCCGGCTACCCGCTTGAAGAAGTGGTGGACCCCACCGGTGCAGGCGATGCCTTCGCCGGCGGCTTCATGGGTTACCTCGACGCGGTGCCCGCGGTGAACGCGGCCGAAGTGCGGCGGGCTGTCATCTATGGTTCTGCTGTCGCCTCATTCTGCGTCGAGGGCTATGGCCCTGCGCGGCTCCTCACGCTCACCCGCGACGAGGTCAATGCGCGGTATGCCGAGTTCCGGAGGCTGACCCACTTCGAGGCGGGCGATTGATGGCAGAACGCGAAGTTCGCTGGCACGGCGTCTCGCGCGGGAAACTGGACTACATCGTCCAACCGCTCACCGATGTGGCGCACATCCGTGAACTGCTCGTGCCAAGAGTCGAATACACCGCCTACGCGCTCGGGCAGCTGGAGCCGCCGCTGGTCGCGCGCACACACTGGTACTACGCGCGTGGAAACACCGGGACAGGGCTGGTGCTGCACTCTCGCGGTGGGCTTGGCGATGCGACCTTCGTCATGGGCGACCCGGACGCTGTCGCGGCCGTGCTCTCTATCCACCCGGGCAACGTCCACACCTACGCGACCTGTCAGCCACAACACGTCGACGTGCTGCGTGGCATCTATCGCCTCGCCAATCAACAGCCCATGATCCGCATGAGTGTGACGGCGGCCACGTTCCGCCCGACGAATCCTGTGCCCGCGACCACGCTCGGCGGTCTCGACATCCGCCGCATCAACGCGCTCTACGGAAGCGAAGGCAGCCCGAGCTACTACATCCCGGAGCACATCGAAGCCGGCGTCTACCGTGGCGTCGCCGCCGAAGGGCGGCTCGTGGCTATCGCCGGGACCCACGTCGTCTCAAAGCAGGAACGTGTGGCCGTGGTAGGGAACGTCTTCACGCACCCCGCGTATCGGGGGAGGGGGTTCGCGACGAGCGTGACGAGTGCCGTTACCGAAGCGCTGCTCTCGTACTGCGACAATGTCGTGTTGACCGTCGACCCAAAAAACGCCCCCGCCGTGGCTGCCTACGCCCGGCTGGGCTACCACGAAGTCTGCCACCTGGTCGAAGCGAGCGCAGCGCGCCGGGACGTCTCGGGATTCACCTCTTCGCTGCGCCGGTTGCGCGCCGCTATCCGGGGGCGGAAGTATGATGGGTCCTTCGTGACCCTGCCCGGCCACTGAGCCCCACGAGGCTGAAATCCACGGCAGCGAGCGCCCCGTCAACATATCAATAGAAGAGAAGTAACCGCGCACGGCGGTCTGAGGTAGAGATGACCACACCCAGCGACATCGCCAACCACTCCCTTGCGCCCGAGGGGATCCGCCGTATCGAGTGGGCAGCCCGGGAAATGCCGGTTTTGCGCCTCATTCGAGAGCGCTTCGAGCGGGAGAAGCCGCTCAAGAACATCCGCATGACGGCCTGCCTGCACGTGACCACCGAGACGGCAAACCTCGCCATCACGCTTCGCGACGGCGGCGCTGATCTCCGGCTCTGCGCGAGCAACCCGCTTTCCACCCAGGACGACGTCGCCGCGGCGCTCGTGAACGAGTATGGCATCCCTGTTTTCGCCATCTGCGGCGAGGACAACGAGACCTATTACCGCCACATTCACCAGGCGCTCGAACATGCGCCGCAGCTGACCATGGACGACGGGGCCGATGTCGTCGCGACGATCCACAAAGACCGGCGCGACCTGCTCGACAACGTGGTAGGCGGGACCGAGGAGACCACAACAGGCGTCATCCGCCTGCGCTCGATGGCCGCCGCCGGGGCACTCGGCTATCCGATTGTGGCGATCAACGAAGCGGACACGAAGCACCTCTTCGATAACCGCTACGGGACAGGACAGTCGACCGTCGATGGCATCATCCGGGCGACGAACGTGTTGCTCGCGGGGAAAAACTTCGTCGTCGCGGGCTATGGTTGGTGCGGTCGGGGCGTCGCCAGCCGGGCACGAGGCATGGGCGCCCAGGTGATCGTCACGGAAGTCGACCCCGTGAAGGCGTTGGAAGCCGTGATGGATGGCTTCCGCGTGATGCCGATGGCCGCCGCAGCCAGAGAAGGCGACATCTTCGTGACGCTCACCGGCGACTGCAACGTCATCGACAAGTCGCACCTCGAAGCGATGAAAGATGGCGCGATCATGGCGAACAGCGGGCACTTCGACAGCGAGATCAACCTTCGGGCGCTCACGGCCATGAGCGAAGCCAGGCGTCGTATCCGCGATTCGGTGGACGAATACCGCCTCAGCGACGGACGCAACCTCTACCTGCTCGGCGAAGGCCGACTCGTGAATCTCGCCGCCGCCGAGGGCCATCCGGCATCGGTCATGGACATGTCTTTCGCGAACCAGGCGCTGGGGGCCGAGTGGTTAGCCGTCAATCATCACAAGCTGGAGAAGCAGGTCTACGAAATCCCGCACGACGTCGACCAGGAGATCGCACGGCTGAAGCTGCACGCGATGGGCATCGCCATCGATTCCCTGACGGAGGAGCAAGAGCGCTACCTCACCAGCTGGCAGGAAGGGACATAGGCAAAGACCAGCCATCCGCAAACGGCCCGCGTGCTGGCAGCCCCAGCGCCCGCCGTGCGAGAATCGGCCACTAACCTTGTGAGGTGACCAATGCCCATCAATCCACAGGCCCAGGCCGTGCTCGACATGATGGCCGCAGCCGGGATCTCGATCGACGGCGGCGACCCTGTGGCTGTGCGCGAAATGCTTTCGATGGCGCCGAGGCCCGAAGGTGAAGCAGTCGCACAGGTCGAAAACCGCACCATACCGGGGCCGGCGGGCGAGATCCCGGTGCGGATTTACACGCCACGGCTCGACGGAGCACGTGCCGGTATCGTCTGGTACCACGGCGGTGGCTGGGTGATTGGCAACCTTGATGGCGCCGACTACGGGGCCCGAATGCTCGCGAATGCAGCCGATGCGGTGGTCGTTTCCGTTGACTACCGCCTTGCCCCGGAAAACAAGTTCCCGGCTGCAGCGGACGACGCGTTCGTCGCACTCGCCTGGGTAGCGGAACACGCGGCGAGCCTCGGCATCGACCCGCGACGCATCGCCGTCGGTGGCGATAGTGCAGGTGGCAACCTTGCAGCGGTGGTCGCCAACAAGGCCCGCAAGCTTGGGACGCCCGCTGTGGCATTCCAGGCGCTCATTTACCCCGTGACAAACTATGACTTCGGCACAAAATCGTACGCCGAAAACGGTGAAGGCAAGCTCCTGACAAGGGCTTCGATGGAGTGGTTCTGGGGCCACTACCTGCGTGATGCTTCCGACGGCGAGAACGCGCTCGCCTCGCCTCTTCGCGAAACCGACCTCACCGGCGCGCCGCCTGCTCTCGTGATCACAGCCGAATACGACCCCCTGCGCGATGAAGGCGAAGCATATGCTGCCCGCCTGCGGGCTGCAGGGGTGCCGGTCGAATCACAGCGCTACGAGGGGCAGATCCACGGGTTCTATGCGAACCCGGCGATCGACGACGGTGCAGCGGCCGTGCACCAGGTGGCGGCGGCACTGCGCCGGGCGATGCCCGGCGACTGAATTCAGGCCTGTTTCGCCTATTCCGCAATCGCGAAGCGGCTGCTACGCTTGCTTGCAGCGTCAAGAGGGTGAATGGGGCTCCGGCCTCCCCGCCCGGCAACCTGGTTAAGCCTCCAAGGTGCCAAGACGACGCGGCTGGCGGTGTCTGCTGCCGGCAACAAAAGGCGGGCTTTTCTGAAGCCTGCCCCTCGGCCCAAAGCGAGGGGCTTTTCGTTGCCCGCCAGGCCTAATTCTGCCGGCCATTCCGGTGCAGCGAAGGATGAATCGTGCTATGCCTGAACAGAAGCTTCTGACCTCCGAATCCGTCACGGAGGGCCACCCCGACAAGGTTTGCGACCAGATCTCGGACAGTGTTCTCGACGCCATCATTGCCCAGGACCCCGGCGCGCGGGTGGCCTGCGAAACCGCGATTACGAACGGCCTGGTGCTCGTAATGGGCGAAATCACGACGACGGCCTATGTCGATATTCCCGGCATCGTGCGCGAAACGGTCCGCGGCATCGGCTACACCTCATCGGAAATCGGGTTCGATGCCGATACGTGCGGCGTCATTACCTCGATTAGCGAACAGTCGCCGGATATCTCGATGGGCGTAACCAAGCAGGACCCGTTGCTCACCGGCGCAGGGGACCAGGGCATGATGATCGGCTTCGCCTGCTCCGAGACGCCCGAACTCATGCCGTTGACGATCTCGCTGGCCCACCGGCTCACGCGGCGCCTGGCGGAGGCACGCAAGAGCGGTGAACTCTCATGGCTGCGCCCCGACGGCAAATCTCAGGTCACTATCGAATACGACGAACACTGGAAGCCCATCCGCGCGGAGGCCGTTGTCATCTCCACGCAACACGATCCGGACGTCGACCACGAAACGATCGTGACCGATGTGCGCGCCCACATCATCGACACCATAGTGAGCAGCAAGCTCATCGATGATGCGACCAAGATCTACGTCAACCCAACGGGCCGTTTTGTCGTCGGCGGACCCAGGGGCGACGCCGGCCTCACCGGCCGCAAGATCATCGTCGATTCCTACGGCGGTATCGCACGGCACGGCGGCGGCGCGTTCAGCGGCAAGGACCCGACGAAGGTCGACCGCTCCGGTGCCTACGCCGCGCGCTGGGTGGCGAAGAACATCGTCGCGGCAGGGCTCGCAAGCCGGTGCGAAATCATGCTCTCCTATGCGATCGGGATCGCCGAGCCAACGTCGCTCGGAATTGAGACATTCGGCACGGGCAAAGTCAGCAATGAGAGGATCCTGGCGGCCGTGCGCAAACACTTCGACCTGCGTCCCGGCGCGATCATCGAAGACCTGCGGCTACGGCGGCCGATCTACCGGGCGACCGCGAGCTACGGCCACTTCGGCCGCAGCGATCTGGATGCGCCCTGGGAAGACACGGGCCGTGCTGGGGCGCTTGCAGCCACCGCTGGCCTGACCTAGGCTCCCGAAGACCTATGGACGCGATCGTTCTCGTGGGTGGGCAGGGTACCCGCCTTCGCCCGCTCACCGCGACTCGCCACAAGAGCCTCGTCCCTCTTTGCAACCGGCCGGCCATCGAATACCTCTTCGACTGGTTGCAACGCTCCGGGTTTTCACGCATCGTGCTCGCCATTGGACAGCACAATAAGGACCTGATTGCAGCCTATCCACCGGGCCAGTACGGCGGGATGGCTCTTGCCCACGTCCACGAGACCGAGCGGCTCGAATCCGGGGGCGCCATCCGCAACGCAGTCGCAAAGGCGAAGATCACGGAGCGCTTCTCCGTCCTCAACGGCGACATCTTCGTCGAGTTCGATTTCGCACCGGCACTAGAGCAACACATCGAACGTGCGGCCGACCTGACCCTCGCCCTACACGAAGAGGCAGACCCTTCGCAATTCGGCGTGGCCGTGCTCGATGACAGCGGCATGGTGATGGGGTTCATCGAAAAGCCGCCCCTCGGAGCGGCACCGGGCAACCTCGTGAACGCCGGCGTCTGGATCTTTGAGCCCAGCCTGGTAGATGAGATTCCAGCGGGCGCGGTGCGCGTCGAAGAGACGCTCTTCCCGTCATTGGTTGCGCGGCGACGGACAGTGCTTGGATACGCCTTCACGGGCTTGTGGGCGGATATCGGGACACGGACGCGCTACCTTGCGATCAACCGGGCGATGATTGAAGGCGGCCGCAACGGCATCGCGTCTACCGCAACGATCGACCCGGCAAGCACGGTGTCCGGGAGCTCCGTCGGAGACCTCTCCACCATCGGGCCAGGTGCAATCGTCGAGCGGTCTTTGCTCTGGGAGCGCGTCCAGGTGGGGATGGGAGCCGAAGTACGGGACAGCATTGTCGCCGATCGCGTGGTTATCGGCGCGGGTGCGCGCCTCACCGAGACAACCGTGGGAAGTGGCGCGACCGTCGCCCCCGGCGCCCTCCTCGTCCCCGGTACATCCGTGGGTCCGGGCACGCGGTATGATGGGCCGCATGAGCGATAATCCTGTCCAGTTCGGTACAGACGGGTGGCGGGCGATCATCGGCGAAGCCTTCACCTTCGACAATGTGCGCGCATGCGCCCAGGCGGTCGCGGACCACTTCGCTGAGACATATGGGAAGTCGAAGCCGGTGATCGTCGGCTACGACACGCGCTTTCTCTCGGACGAATTTGCCCTCGCGGTGGCGCGCGTGCTGGCGGGGAACGGCTTCACAGTCCAGTTGGCGGATCGTCCGTCGCCAACGCCGGCGCTCAGCTTCCGCATCATCGAGATTGGCGGGTGTGGCGGCGTGATGGTCACGAGCAGCCACAATCCGTTCCGCTGGAACGGCATCAAAGTGAAGCCACACTACGGCGGGAGCGCCAGCCCCGAGATCGTCGCCGATATCGAGCGGCGGGTTCCGGCGATCCTCGCAGCGCCCGCATCGATCGGCCTCGCATCCGTCACATCCGACCTGATCAGCCGTTTCAACCCCCTCGAAGGATACCTGCAGGCGCTGACCCGCCAGGTGGACGTACGCCGCATCAAGTCCGCGGGCCTCAAGGTCGCGGTCGACCCTATGTACGGCACCGGTAGCGGTCTCTTCACGGAGCTGTTGAGTGGTGGGCGCACGACGGTCCGGGAGATTCACACCGAGCGGAACCCGAACTTCCCCGGGATCCGGGCCCCGGAGCCGATCGAGCCCAACCTCAACGAATTCATGCTCCTCATGAGCAGCCGCGAATATGGCGTTGGCATCGCAAACGACGGAGACGCTGACCGTGTGGGCCTCGTTGACGAGCACGGCGGCTATATCGACCAGCTGCGCACCTTCGCCCTCCTCACGAACTACCTCCTCGGGGCACGTGAGCTGCGCGGGCCGATTGTGAAATCCGTGACGACCACGAACATGGTGAAGATTCTCGCGGACCACTATGGCGTGCCCTGCTTTGAAACACCGGTAGGGTTCAAACACATCGGACCGCTGATGATGCGCGAAGACGCCCTGGTCGGAGGCGAGGAGAGCGGTGGTTACGGCTTTCGCGGCCACCTTCCCGAGCGAGACGGCATCCTTGCAGGGCTCTTCCTCCTCGATTATGTCGCGATGACCGGGAAGTCGCCCACCGAGCTCGTGGAGGACGTGTTCCGGATCACCGGGCCACACTTTTACGAACGCATGGACTTCGAGCTCGAACCAGGCTCCAACGCCCGCATAAAGGCGACCCTCGACGCGGCGCACCCGGACGTGATCGCCGGGTCGGCCGTCCTGAGCAGCGACCGCACCGACGGGTGGCGCTTCTTCATTAACGACGGCTTCCTGCTCCTCCGCCTCTCCGGCACCGAGCCGTTACTACGCATCTATACGGAAGTACGGACCAGGGCACTCGTCGGTCCCGTGCTGGAAGCCGGGAAGGCGATTGCCGGCGTCACCGCGTGAACACGCTCGATGACCCGGCGCTTCTCGCGCTCGACGCCTCGGGGATGCTCGACCATATAGCCGGGCTCGGCGCCGAGTTCGTCAACGCCTGGAAGTCAGCGGCGCCTCTCGCGACACAAGTCGATACCGCTGCGGTGCGAAACGTGGTGATCGCGGGCATGGGCGGCTCTGCCGCCGCGGGAGACTATTTTTCGGCCGTTTGCGCTCCTTCGGCGCGGGTACCGATCACAGTAGTGCGCGACTACGGCCTCCCGAACTATGTGTCTGAAGAGAGCCTTGTCGTGCTCTCGACTCACAGTGGCGAAACCGAGGAGACAATCTCCTGCTATGACGACGCGTGGAAGCGTGGTGCTGCCCTTGCGGTCATCACAACCGGCGGCGTCCTCGCGCAACGGGCCCAGTTGGATGGCGTACCGCTACATCGGTTCGTGCACCGGGGCTCTCCTCGTTCGGCGCTAGTGCACGGCCTGGCGCCGCTCCTTCGGATCGGTTCGGCGGCGGAATGGTGTGTGATTGAGGACACAGAAGTGAGCACAGCCGCAAGGCGGCATCGCGCCCTTGTCGAGCAACAGTTCGCTCCGGCCATACCGCTTGCGCGGAACCCTGCCAAGCAGGCCGCTCTGAAGCTGCACGGGAGGGTCGTGTTCGTCCTGGGTGCTGAGCACCTCACAGCAGCGTCCAGGCGCTTCAAGAACCAGATTGCGGAGACCGGGAAGATGCTGGCGGCTGCAGACGAACTGCCGGAAGCAGACCACAACCTGATCGCCGGGCTGGGTTCAGCGAAGCCGGACGCCGCGTATCCCGCCCTCGTCCAGCTGGAATCCCCACGCTACCACGAACGGACGCGGCACCGCTGCGGGCTCACCGCCGCACTCTTCGAGGACCACGGCGTTCCCGCTGTGCGCATGGCCGCGGACGGCGCCACGCTCCTTGGCGATCTGCTCCAGGCGACCGCCTGGAGCGACTTCGTCTCGTTCTACCTGGCGCTGCTGAATGGCAAAGACCCGACGCCAATCCCGGAAATCCGCCAGGTCCGCGAGGCAATGGCAAAGGGCTGAACCGCAACGTCTGCCGGGTCGAACGCGCTTCACGTAACCCCCGGCCGGGCATATGCTGATAAACCTACGGCTCACGTCGGAGGGCTGCTGGCTTACCCGCCTCACCCTCTTTGCCTTCAGCGATCGGTCCAGCCCACGGCAGGCCCCTCGCTGCCATGACCGCAAGGCGTGGCAGGCACCGGACAGCCCTCACCGGGCTCGCGCCGGGTACAAATCACCGGACCGTAGGAAGGACACTGGCTCATGGCGCGCATGACTGGCGCACAAATGGTGCTGGAATCGCTCCAGCGCGAAGGGACGGACACGATCTTCGGTTATCCCGGAGGCGTCGTCCTGCCGCTCTACGACACCCTCCCGCAATTCCCCGGCATCCGCCACATCCTCTGCCGCCACGAACAGGGTGCCGCCCATATGGCGGACGGCTACGCACGGGCGAGCGGGCGTATGGGTGTCTGCCTGGGCACAAGCGGTCCCGGCGCGACGAACCTGGTGACAGGCATCTGCACCTCCTGGATGGACAGCACGCCGGTCTTCGCGCTGACCGGGAACGTGGCGCGGACACTGCTCGGCAAAGACGGCTTCCAGGAAGCCGACATCACCGGCATCACGCAGCCCATCACCAAGCACAACTACCTCGTCATGAACGCACGGGAGATCCCGCTCACCGTTCGCGAGGCTGCGCACATCTGCCGCACGGGCCGTCCGGGGCCGGTGTTGGTGGATATCCCCAAAGACGTCTTCCAGGAAGAAGCCACATTCGACTGGCCGGACCATGTCAGTCTGCGCGGATACAAGCCGAACACTGAGGGCCACGCCGGTATGATCCGGCGCGCCGCTGAGCTCATCGACCAGGCGAAGCGCCCGATCATCATTTCCGGGCACGGAGTGATCTGGGCGGACGCCCAGCAGGAGCTCGTTGCACTGGCTGAAAAAGCTGGCATTCCCGTGATCACGACGTTCCTCGGGATCAGCGGTTTCCCCGAGTCTCACCCCCTCAGCTACGGCTGGCTGGGAATGCACGGCATGTTCTACGCGAACATGGCCGCCGACAAGGCCGACCTTGTCATCGGCGTCGGGATGCGCTTTGACGACCGCGCGATGGGCCGGTTCAAGGACTTCAACCCCGGCGTGAAGATCGTCCACATCGATATCGACCCGGCCGAAATCGGCAAAAACTTCGTGACCGCAGTGCCGATCGTGGGAGACGCCAAGAACGTCCTCCCGCGCCTCATGGATGCGGTGAAACCCCAGGTCCACCCCGAGTGGATCCGCTGGATCGATAGCGAACGCGAAGCCCACCCGAGCCGCTCCATCCGCGAGTCGCGAAGGATGTTGCCCCAATACGTCGTGCGTTCCATCTACGAAGAGACGAACGGGAACGCCACCATCGTAACGGGCGTCGGCCAGCACCAGATGTGGGCCGGGCAGCACTACTTCTATAACCGGCCGCGCCAACTGATCACGTCAGGCGGGCTGGGGACGATGGGCTTCGAACTGCCCGCGGCCATCGGTGCGCAGGTCGCCTGTCCGGAGCAAGAAACGTGGGCGATCTGTGGCGATGGCAGCTTCCAGATGACGCTGCAGGAATTAGCGGTGCTGGTTGACGAGCAGCTGCCGGTGAAGATGGCGATCTTCAACAACGGCTACCTCGGCATGATCCGGCAATGGCAGCAGCTCTTCTACGACAAGAACTTCAGCAGTTGCGGCATCACACAGCCGGATTTCTGCAAGCTCGCCGATGCCTACGGCATCCGCGCGATCCGCGTGGAGACCAAGGCAGAGGTCCCCCTCGCAATCCGCGAGGCTCGCGCCTACAAGGGCCCAATCCTCCTCGACTTCCAGATCGATCAGGAAGAAAACGTCTGGCCGATGGTCCCGGCCGGGGCTTCGCTGGCGGAGACGATCGAAGCTCCCGCCGAGGAGCTCGCCCGATGAGCACCGTGACAACGAACGGTTCCCGTCCGAAGCCAGCGACGCACCATACGGTGGTCGCCATCGTCGAAGACAAGCCCGGCGTGCTGATGCGCGTCTCCAGCCTTTTCCGGCGGCGGGGATTCAATATCGAGTCGCTCACCGTCGGCCACAGCGAAGCCGAGGGCCTCAGCCGCCTGACACTCGTCATCGACGGGGAAAGTGCCCCGGTCGAACAGGTCGAAAAGCAACTCTACAAGCTCATCGACGTGATCAAAGTCAGCGACCTCTCGCACGAGGACATGATCGCGCGCGAAATGGCGCTGGTGAAGGTGCGCTGCAACAACATCAACCGGCACGAACTGCTGGACATCGCCAATGTCTTTCGCGCCGACGTAGTCGACATTGCGACCAACTCGATCATCCTCCAGGTGGTCGGCGACGAGGACAAGGTGGACGGGCTTATCAAGATGTGCGAGCCCTATGGCATCCGCGAGGTCAGCCGCACGGGCCGCGTTGCAATGGTGCGTGGCACGAAGACGACGACCGTCCACGACCCGGAGCCCGAGAAGATCGCACGCTTGCACGCGGCGCAGGGACGAAGAGTCGAGGGCGAGCTGCCGTTTTCGAGCGATTAACCCCGCGCCCAAAGGCATCGGTGGTGCACGAAGTCGCCGCAGGTAGCGACGGCTTCGTGGCTCCGCAGCTAACCGAGCTAACCCAGCTCCATAAGCACATCGCCCTCGCGGACGACGTCGCCGAGGCGCACGGGGGCAGCTTTCACGCGGCCGGCCGTGGGGGCAACGATGCGGTGCTCCATCTTCATCGCTTCGAGCAGGATCAGGAGCGCGCCCGCCTCCACGGCTTCACCCTCGGCGGCGCGGATGGCCGAGATTGTCCCGGCGAGCGGAGCGGTGACGACGGTCGCGCCCGCGACTGCGGCGCGCTGTTGGCGGGGGAGCGGCGGCGGCAGGACAAGCCGAAAGCTGTGAACCGTCCCCGCTTCTGGGTCATCATCGAACACCCTGATGAGCGAATCTCCGTCGGCGGCCACGACCGACAGCGGCCGGGGCGATCCCCCTGCGGAAACGGCAATGCCCGAAGGCCGGACGGCTGCCAGCCGTCGCACCTCGATAGTTTCTCCGGCAACCACGACCGAAATGCTACCTGGCAAATGCAACCGCACGGACAGGGCCCGCGTCTCGGTGCCGTCGCTCAACCAGAGCTGTGAGTCGCCTGCACCGAGCCACTGTGCCCCGGCAAATGCGGGCCGACTGTCACCGTCTCGGTGCATGGCCACGCCTGCGGCAGCAGCCGCCCAATACGTGGCGGGGACTGTCGCAGCGGCAAGCAGCCCGGGCAGCGCAGGCTCGATCCAATCCACGGTGGCCTCGCCTGCCCTCCACGCAGCGGCCGCGACGGTGGCTCGATGGAGACCGGCGTTCGTTTTGACGCCCCGGATCTCGAGAATGTCGAGGGCTGCGGCAGCGCGGGCAACGGCAGCGTCGCGGTCGCAATCATGGACGACGAGTTTCGCAACGAGTGAGTCATACTGAGACGGCACCACATCGCCGCTGGCATATCCGGGATCGAATCGCGCGTGCGGCGGCTCGACCATGCCACGAATCCGGCCGGACTGCGGCTGGAACGCATCCGCGGGGTCTTCGGCGTTGATGCGAAACTCAATGGCGTGGCCATTGAAGTGGACCTCGTCCTGCCGCAGCGGGAGCGCTTCCCCGGCAGCAATGCGGACCTGCAGTTCCACGAGGTCGAGGCCCGTCACCGCTTCGGTCACCGGGTGCTCCACCTGCAGCCGGGGGTTCACTTCCAGGAAATAGAAGGGCCGGCCACCTTCCGCGGGTCCGCCGACGAGGAACTCGAACGTACCGGCGTTGACGTAGTTAATGGCTCGGGCGAGCGCAAGGGCAGCGTCTGTGAGGGCGGCGCGGAGGGCGTCATCGACGACGGGCCCGGGAGTTTCTTCGATGAGCTTCTGGTGACGCCGCTGGACCGAACAGTCGCGCTCGCCAAGGTGGATGACGTTGCCGTGCGCATCGGCCAACACCTGCACCTCCACGTGGTGGGCGCCGGTCACCAGCCTTTCAAGCAAAAGGCCCGGGTCGCCAAAGGCCGCCTGCGCCTCCCGGCGGGCGCTTGCAAGCGCCTCGGGCAGTTCGGCAGAACGGTGGACTTCGCGCATCCCGCGGCCGCCGCCACCGCCCTTCGCCTTCACCATGATCGGGAAGCCGATTGCGGCCGCCTCGCGGATGAGCGTGGCATCGTCATCGTCTCCATCCCAGCCCGGCACGACGGGCACGCCATTCTCCACCGCAAGGCGGCGCGCCGCCGCTTTGTCGCCCATCCCGCGCAGGACCGCCGGGGGCGGGCCGACAAAGACGATGCCCTCCGCAGCGCAGCGCTCCGCGAAGTCCGCGCGCTCGCTCAGGAAGCCGTAGCCAGGGTGGATGGCCTCGCAGTGCTGTGCCTTCGCAGCAGTGATCACGGCGTCGATATCGAGGTAGCTCTCGGCAGCGCTGGAACCTTCAAGCAACACGCAGGCATCTGCCGACCGCACCGCAAGGCTCCGGCGGTCGGGGATCGAAGCCACGACAACGGCGCGGATGCCCATCTTCCGGAGCGTCCTGATGATGCGGACGCCGATTTCGCCGCGGTTCGCCACGAGCACAGACGAAAACATGGGCGGAGTGTATTCCGGCGCGGGCACCCGGTCACACGCTAACCCCTTTGTGCTCGGCGCCTGCGTTGTGGTTCAATCGGCGCATGAAGCAGGTACCTCTCGGTCCGACCGGTCTGCAGGTTTCGCAACTGTGCCTCGGGTCCATGGGCTTCGGCTGGACGGCATCGCCAAACGATTCGTTTGCCGTCATGGACGCGTTTGTGGAAGCAGGCGGCACGTTTATCGATACAGCAGACATCTACAGCCGCTGGATCCCGGGCCACAAGGGCGGGGAAGCAGAGGAGATCATCGGCCGCTGGATGAAAGAGCGCGGCAACCGGGCACGCATTGTCATCGCGACCAAGGTGCGCGGGCAGATGTGGGACGGCCCCGGCGGCGAGGGGCTCTCGCGGGCGCACATCGTGCGGGCCGCCGAAGACAGCCTGCGGCGCCTGCAGGTGGAAACCATCGACCTCTACCAGTGCCACTGGCCCGACGAAGCCGTCCCGCCGGACGAGACGTTGCGGGCGCTGGAGGAGCTCCTCGCCGCCGGCAAGGTGCGGTTCATCGGCGCCTCCAACTACCAGCTGCCGGCGCTCCGTGAGGCGCTCGCCATATCGGCGAAGCACAACCTGCCCCGCTTCGCAACGCTCCAACCGCATCACAACCTCGTTCACCGCAAAGAGTGGGAGGAGGGCCTCCAGGCCACCTGCATCGCGGAGAACATCGGCGTCATCCCATACAGTCCGCTGGCCGGCGGCTTCCTGACCGGCAAATATGTCCGTGGCGGCGAGCGAGTGGCCAGCCAGCGGAGCGGCGGCGTGAGGCAATACTTCACGCCCGATGGATGGAGCGCGCTGGATGCGTTACGCGAAGTTGCTGACGCCCGCAAAACCACGTGCGCCGCGGTGGCGTTGGCCTGGCAGTTGGCACAGCCGGGCATCACGGCGCCAATTGTTGGCGCAAACTCACCCGCGCAACTCGGAGATCAGCTTCCGGCGCTGTCGCTCACGTTGTCTACGACGGAGATGGGACGCCTGGACGCCGCGAGCCAGCCGTTCCTCACCAACGGTTCGAGCCACCAGGGCAGTTGACCGGGGAAGGAAGCCAGGAGACAAAGCTATGTTCACTTCGATCGAAGCGTTCTTGCGCTACTTCGACGGCGTCAACCGCCGGGCGATGCGCGACATCGGGTCGCTGCCACCGGAAGCCGATGGCTGGACGCCAGCGACCGGGGACGGCGAGAACGCATGGAGTATCAATAAGCTGGTGGGGCACATGGCCGGGTCGCGGCTCTATTTTGCCAGCGCTTATTGTGGCAACGGCTGGATCAGCCCGGCGCCGCCAGACGTCAGTTCACGCGAGCGGTGGCTCCCCGCACTGGCCGGGAGCGGTGCGGCCCTGCGGGCAGCCATCGAGGCGACGCCCGACGAATGGCTCTCACGGCGGGTGGAGATGATCGATTCAGGCGGGAGGCTTTCCGGCTGGCGCCTCCTGCTGATGATGATGGAGCACGATATCCACCACCGCAGCCAGATCGACACCTACGCCGGGCTCAACGGCTGGGACGTGCCCCAGATCTACAACCGGGCCGCCGAAGATATCGGCAAGTTGCAGGAGCAGGAGCGGGCGAAGCACGGTCAGAGCGGAGCAGGGCACGCCCTCTGAGCGGTGGCCCGCGAAACCCTCAGCGATGGCCTATACCGCGCCGCCCGGCGACCGCCCTTGCAGGGATCGCCGGGCGGCGCCCGCGACCATCACTTCAGTGGAGGCAACGCAGCGGACGTGACTGCCGAACCGCTCACGCCAGTCGAACCTGAGCCCGACCCCTTGTACGGGATCGGCTGGCCGGACTGCTGCTGGAGCTTCGTGGGGTCCAGCGTCGGGTCCATGCTCTTTGCGATCGCGATCAGGCGGTCGCGCTGGGGCGTGGGCGAGGCGCCGGTGGTGGACGCGAAGACCGAATAGTTTGTGCCCCGCGCATCGGTCCAGTTGATGCCGAAGTCGGAGATACTTCCGCTCGGCTGGGCGCTGCCCTGCGGGACACCCTTCACGCCCGCAGGGAATGGGAAGCGGGCTTCGTTCGCATCGATGTTGCCGTCGGGCCCCGTGAGCGACCAGTGCAAGTTGTAGGTCGGAGCGGCGCCGGGAGGCGGGTTGGTGCAGCTTGCCGAGACTTCATCGACCCGGAGCGTCGATGAAGCAAGCTTATAGCCGTCAGGCACGGTGGGAGCGCGGAAACCAAGGCCAGCAAGTTCGCCGGGGAGCAGGTCGCGCTGCTGGACCAGGCAGGTAGCGTCGAAAGACGGGTCGATGGCCTTCGCGATCGCCTGGACGGTGCTGAGACCGACCCCGTTCGGGAACTTCGCGAAGACGTTGAACTGGTAGCGGGACGTGGCCCAGTGTGCCCCATAGCCATTGAGGCTACCGGCACCAGGATTCATCCCCGCGAAGACTGGGTTCACGCTGACGCCCAGGAACCCAGAAGAGCTCTGCCAGCCGGCGTTGAACGACCTCAGAGTCGCCGGCGCAGGGCTACCGCAATCCTTGACCGGGGGCGCATACATGGAGAGTTGCACATCGCGGAGCGTGAAGCCCGCGGGGATCGCGGGGCGAGGGTCGCCAAGCCCCAATGCGCCGAGGTTGCTCCAATCGCCACTGGCCTCCGTGTAGAAGCAATCGGCGCTGAGCTTCGGGGCAAGCTGGGCAATGGCCGCACGCAGGACCGCCGCGGCCTGGGGGTCAACCGCCGGGCCCGATGGCATGGCGGGGACTTTCCCCGGCGGGATATCGACAGGTATCTGCTGCCCGCCATTGACGTTCACCGAAAAGTCATAGCCGTTCGAGGTGAACGTCGCATGGCTGGTGCCAAGGACGTCGGGCTGCGGCGTGCTCGAAACGCTCTGGTTCACATACACCTGGATCTGGGTGGCTGCGTCCACATAGTTGCTATTGAGTGCGGGATGGCTCGACGTCGCCCGCCCGTTTGCATCGCAAACGCCTTCGGCCCGCAGGGAGATGCCCTGCAGCTCGAAGCCTCCCGTGAGCAGCGACGGCACAAAGCCGGCCTTCGCCGGGTCGATGGCAGTCCCCGTGATGACATTGCCGAGTATACCGGGGCAGTAGCCTTTCCCTCCCGGCGCGGGGATGGGCCCCTGGGCCGGACTGCTTTGCGTCGATGCTGGGACGCCAGCGGCGCCCTGGTCGAGCGTCCCCCCTCCCGTAGGCGCCACAGCGTCGCTGGCGATCGCGGGAAGCGTAGTCGTGTTCCTGGCCGTCGCCGCCGCTGCGGGACTGTGGCTGGACGTGGCTCGAGTGACCAGCACTCCACTCGCGAAGATCGACGACGCTGCAGCGACACCGAGAACGGCCAGCACCACGGGCTGACGCACGATGGATAGGCGACGGTTGAGCATGATTCAACTCTCGGCAAAGACTCGCTCTGCTCTACAAGACGCCGGCGGCGTCGAAAAGGTTCCCTCGCACGTCTTGCGGCAGAGATCCCGGTGTAGACCGCTTTACATCCGAAAGATGCCCCATGACGGGTCTGGGATGGGCGCGTTGAGCGACGTCGCGATCCCGAGCGCGAGCACCCTGCGTGTGTCAGCGGGATCGATGACACCGTCGTCCCAGATACGGGCCGAGCTGAAGTAGGGCGATCCTTCGGCTTCATAGGTTTCAATGGTCGGTGCCCTGAAGCGTTCCTGCTGTTCGGCAGTCATCTCCTCGCCGCGGTCGAGCCGCACCTGCAGGAGGACGCTCGCGGCCTGTTCGCCACCCATGACGCTGATGCGGGCGTTCGGCCACATCCAGAGCTGGTGTGGGCCATAGGCGCGCCCACACATCGCGTAGTTTCCCGCCCCGAAGCTGCCGCCAATGACCACTGTGAATTTGGGCACGCGAGCGGTTGCGACGGCGGTCACCATTTTGGCGCCGTCCTTCGTGATACCAGCGTTCTCATACTGCTTGCCAACCATGAAGCCGGTTATGTTCTGCAGAAAGATAAGCGGCACCTTGCGCTGTCCGCACAGTTCGATGAAGTGCGTGCCTTTGAGCGCGCTTTCGCTGAAGAGGATGCCGTTGTTCGCGACGATGCCCACCGGGAATCCGGCGAGGCGCGCGAATCCACAAACGAGCGTCGTGCCGTAGCGTGCCTTGAATTCGTGAAAGCGCGAGCCATCGACGATCCGCGCTATCACCTCGCGGACGTCGTAGGTCTGGCGCAACCCCTGGGGGACGATGCCATACAGCTCATCCACAGCATAGAGCGGCTCCTCGGGCGCCTGGACCTCCCAGGGAGCAGGCGTTGACCGGGGGATGCTCTCGAAGATGCTGCGGATGATGCGGAGCGCCTCGCCGTCGTCCTCTGCCAGGTGGTCGGCGACACCGCTGATGCGCGTGTGGATGTCGGCGCCTCCGAGCTCTTCGGCCGTCGTCACCTCGCCGGTTGCCGCGCGGACGAGTGGCGGCCCGCCAAGGAAAATGGTCCCCGTGCCTCGCACAATCACGGTCTCATCGCTCATGGCGGGCACGTATGCCCCGCCAGCCGTGCAGGAGCCCATCACTGCCGCTACCTGGTAGATACCCTGCGCGCTCATCGTCGCCTGGTTGTAGAAGATGCGGCCGAAGTGTTCACGGTCGGGGAAGACGTCGTGCTGGAGCGGCAAGAACGCCCCGCCCGAATCGACGAGGTACACGCACGGGATGTGGTTCTGGAGGGCGATTTCCTGGGCCCGAAGGTGCTTCTTCACCGTCAGCGGGTAGTACGTGCCGCCCTTCACCGTCGCGTCGTTCGCGACGACCACGCATTCGTGCCCGGAGACGACGCCGATACCCGTAACGATGCCGGCGCTCGGGACGTCGTCGGTGTAGACGCCCTCCGCGGCCAGCGGGCTGAGTTCGAGGAACGTTGTTCCAGGGTCGATAAGGCGCTGGATACGCTCTCGCGCCAGCAACTTGCCCCGTTCGTGGTGGCGCCGCACATACTCTTCACCGCCGGCGAGAGCGACACGTGCCAGGCGGGCACGCAGGTCGGCGACGAGTTCGAGGTTGGCCGCACGGTTCGCCTTGTATTGCGCGTCGCGGAAGTCGACTCGCGTGGGCAGTTCGGGAGTATCGCGCCATTCCATGCGGGCAATGTAAGCGGCTCGGCGCTAGCCGAGAAGGGCCGTGGCAACAGCGACAGCTGAGGTGGCGAGCAAGACGCCAAAGACGATCTTGCGAAAGTGCACGTCCTCCACGTGGCGAAAGATCCAGTTTCCCAGAAGACGCCCACCAACGACGGCCGGCATGGAAAGCGCAGCCGCGCCAAACAGCCAGGGCCGGAACGCTCCACCGGCCAGCAGCAACAGTACCGCGATCACGCTGGTGACGAGGAAGAACGCGGTCGCGGTCGCGCGGAACGCCACCGGCGGCATGCCCTTACCCTGGAGATAAAGCACGACGGGAGGCCCCGACATGCTCGTGCTGGTATTGAGGACTCCACTCACGAGCCCCGTCGCGAGGTCACCGATGCGTCCGGCATCGTGGAGACGCACGCCACGCATGAGCACCAGTGTGAAGACGACAACCGTCATAGCAATCAGGACCTGCAAAACCGTGGGGCTCAAGACGAGCAATACGACGAGCCCCAGCGGCATGCCCACGCAGGAGCCCGCCAGCAACAAACTCTGCGTCCGCCACTCCACCGCGCGGCGCAGATGGACGACCTGGATCAGGCTCACAGCCGCGGAGAGCAGGTTCGCGAGAAAAACCGCGTGCCGGGGCCCGATGAGCACGGCCAACAGCGGGACGATGAACAGCGACGAACCGAAGCCGGCTAACGACTGAATACAGGCTGCGATCCCGGCGAGCAGGACGATGGCCGCGAGGATGGGCAAGGTCACTCACACCTTCTACGGGGTACCAGCCACACGGGCAATCTGTCATCTCTCGCGGACGGCGCTCGTCTCCGGCGGGCCACGCCTGTAGGCTAAGCAGCCATGGAAGTTGTCAACGAGTTGATGGTCCGCGGCATCGTCGTGGGCGTATTCCAGGAGAACTGCTGGGTGGTCGGCAACCGCCGCACCGGCGAAGGGATCTGCATCGACCCGGGCGACCAGCCGGACGAAGTGCTGGCGCTCGCGCGGGACATGGGAGTCACAATCAAGTTCATTGCAAACTCTCACGCCCACGTGGACCACGTCCTCGGCGTCTATGGTGTGCAGGCCGCGACGGGGGCGAAGTTCCTCCTCCACCAGGCTGACCTCGACCTCCTCCGCAACGGCTGGAAGGGGATGTCCCAACGCTTCGGCCTGGACATCGAACACGGCCCCCCGGACCCCGACCAATTCGTCAGCGACGGGGACGTGGTTGACGTTGCGGGCCTGCAGTTGCGGGCGATCACAACGCCGGGGCACACACCCGGCAGCGTCAGCTATTTCACCGAAGGCATGCTCTTCAGTGGAGATACGCTCTTCCGTGGCTCGATCGGCCGCACGGACCTTCCCGGCGGCAGCCTCGATCAGGAGATGCAGAGCATCTGCGAGCGGTTGCTCGTGCTCCCCGACGACACAATCGTCCTGCCGGGACACATGGAACAGACGACGGTGGAGTTCGAAAAGCGTCACAATCCGTTCGTGCTCGAATGGCAAAGGCGCCCGGGCGACCGTCCGTTCGAACTCTAGCCTGGGGTGCAGCGAGCGACATGGCCGAGATGACCGCCACCCAGCGCGACACATTCCTGCGCGAAACGCGTATCGCGAAGCTGGCTACGCTCCATCCCGATGGTTCGCCAACGGTAGTCCCTGTCTGGTTCGAATGGGACGGCACAACGGCGGCACTGTTTACATCGCGCCGCAGCCCAAAGGTGCGGCGCTTGCGGGCGGACGCGCGCGTCGCCCTCTCCGTCGAAGAGCCCGTGGGCGTCGCGGAAGCATGGGTGACCGTCGAAGGGATCGCGGCCATCGAGGAGACCGGTGGCATGGAACTGGCACGCCGTCTCGCGCACCGCTACTACACCGCGGAGCGCGCCACCGACGCGCTGGCAGCGTGGGAAAAGACAGCAGACGACTGGGTCGTCGTCCGCATCAGGCCGCGGCGCATCCGGTCGTCGGCGCCGTAGGAGACGCGGGCGGCGAAAGACAGCGGACGACAGGAGTGTGACTGGCGTTGCTGCCGCGCAGGCTGCCGGAGGGCTATTCCCGGTCCCGAAAGTTCAGGTAGTACTTGCTCGGCGTGGGCCCGACCTGGTTCTGATATTTGCTCCCCGCGGCCTTCGAACCGTAGGGATGCTCGGCCGGCTCGGTGAGCATCAGGAACGAAATCTGCGAGACCTTCATGCGGTGATATAGCGTGATCGGCAGGTTGGCGACGTTCGAAAGTTCCAACGTCAGCGCACCATCCCAACCCGGGTCGACATAGCCGGCGGTCGAATGGATGAGCAGGCCCAGGCGCCCGAGCGATGACTTCCCTTCGAGCCGCCCCACGATGAAATCGGGCAGTCGCACGCGTTCGAACGTGACCGCCAGCGCGAATTCGCCGGGGTGGAGGATGAAGGGATGGTCGTCGTCGATCTCCACCACTTCGGTGAGGTCGGGATACTCTTTTTTCACATCGATGAAGGCGTCGCGCGAATTGCGGAAGACGCGAAAGAGGTTGCCGAGGCGCAGGTCGACGCTGGCGGGCTGGACGGCATCCGGCCCGAGCGGGTCGATCTCGATGTTGCCCGCGGCGATCTCGCGGCGGATGGTGCGGTCGCTGAGAACCATGGGCGCAAGGATACGGCCATCGGGCGACAGGGGACAGGAAGCTGGGCAGCATGTCGCTGCTCAGTGAAAACGTCAGAGCTAACTGCTCAGTGACTATGTCCATCTATGGGAGATGGACTGATGATGAGCAAGCAAGAGGAACAGCGGGCAATCGTCCTGGGGCAGGTCGTGGCAGGGCTGCTGGGGATCGGGGATGCGGGGACCCTGATTGGGGTGAGCGAGCGGCAGGTGCGGCGGCTGTTAGCTGCCTACCTGACAGCGGGGCCACGCGGCCTCGTCCACGGCAACCGGGGCCGGCCACCATCACATGCCACCAGTGCCGGGCTACGGGCGCAGGTCATCGCTCTCGCCAGCGGCAAGTACGAGGGGGTCAACCACTCGCACCTTGCTGAATTGCTCAGCGAGCGGGAGGGCATCCACGTTTCGCGTCCCACCCTGGCACGGCTGCTCTCGGAGGCAGGTGTCAGCTCGCCGAAGCCGCAGCGCAGGCGCTCCAAGCATCGTTCGCGCCGGGAGCGCTATCCCCAGGAGGGGATGCTCCTCCAGATCGATGCCAGCCACCACCACTGGTTCGGCAAGGAACTCCCACGGGTCGCCCTCCTCGCCGTTATCGATGACGCCACCGGCAAAGTTCCCGCCGCCTTCTTCCAGCCAACCGAGGACGCTCGTGGCTATATGACCGTCCTCCGCCAGGTCGTCTTGAAGACAGGCGTCCCTGGCGCTATCTACAGCGACCGTCACAGCATCTTCTGGCCGACGAACGGAGAGTCGCTGAAGGAGCAGCTCGCCGGGCGGCGCTCTCCCACCCAGTTCGGGCGCGCCATGCACGAACTGGGCATCCAGCTCATTGCTGCCCACTCGCCCCAGGCCAAGGGGCGCGTCGAACGGCTCTGGGGGACGCTCCAGGACCGCCTCGTGAGCGAGCTTCGTCTTGCTGGGATCATCACCATCGAGCAGGCAAACGCTTTTCTCCCGGCCTTCCTTGGGCGCTTCAACAGACGCTTCACCGTCGCTGCCGAAACACCCGGACTTGCCTACCGCCCTCGCCTCAGTGCTTCCCTGGCCGACGCTGCCCTCTGCTTCAAGCACGAGCGCGTCGTTGCCAAAGACAACGTCGTCCGCCTCGATGACATGCTCTTCCAGATCCTCCCCGGACCCAACCGCCTCGGCTATGCCAGGGTCTCGGTGACCATCCGGGAGTCGCTTGATGCCCGCTACAGCCTCTACCTCGACGGTCGCCACCTGCCCGCGAAGCTCATACCCGCACGCATGCTTCTCGTGCCAAGGGCCATCAAAGCGCTCCCCAACCTCACTCCCGCCGCACCATTCACCAACCCTCCGCCTCCGCCCTCTCACCCGTGGCGAAAATACCCCGCTGTGACAAAATCACTGAACACTTATCGGACATAGTCACTGAGCAGCAACAGGAAGCTGGGCAGCAACAGGGAAGCTGGGCAGCAACAGGAAGCTGGGCAGGCTGAGCCAGCCCGGGCGCGCCCGCCGCGAGGACAGCCAGCCTCCGGAAGCGAGTCCGACCGGCGTCATCGCTGACGCCCATCAGAGCCGAACCGGGTAGAATCGGCCACACACGCGGGACAGGAGGGTTCCATGGCAGGTCCACTCGAAGGCATCAAGGTCGTGGAGATGGGAGTGTGGGTGGCGGGGCCTTCGTGCGCCGCGATCCTCGCCGATTGGGGCGCCGACGTCGTCAAGATTGAACCGCCCGAAGGCGACCCCTTCCGCGGGCTGTTCGCCGGCCTCCTCAACCTTCCCGCGAACCCGCCATTCGAACTCGACAACCGCGGCAAGCGCAGCATCGCCCTCAACCTCGACGACGCAGCGGCTCGGGCCGTGGCCCAGCGGCTGGTGGATGAGGCGGACGTCTTCGTCTCCAACATGCGGCCGCGGGTGCTGGCCAAATACGGGCTTTCATTTGACGCCTGCGCGGCGCGCAACCCGCGCATCGTGTACTGCCAGGTCACCGGCTACGGACCCGACCACGAGGAAGCGAATCGTGCCGCCTATGATGTCGGCGCGTTCTGGAGCCGCGCCGGCGTGGTCGCCAGCCTCATGCCAGAGGGGATGCCCGAACCCCCTTCCCAGCGGGGAGGCATGGGTGACCACATGACCGGTTCCAACGCCGCCGGCGCGATCTCGGCGGCGCTCTACAACCGCGAGAAGACGGGTAAGGGCCAACGCGTCGCGGTCTCGCTGATGCGCATCGGCGCCTACATGATGGGTTGGGACCTGAACACTCACCTCCGCCTCGGCGCGCCGATCGTGCCCTACGACCGCCACCACGCCATCAACCCGATCATCAACAACTTCAAGGACCGCGATGGCCGCTGGTTCTGGCTCCTGCTGTTGCAGGCGGACCGCCACTGGCCCGACCTCGTGGCCGCGCTCGATGCCGCCTGGCTGGGCGAAGATGTCCGCTTTGCGAGCATCCCGGCGCGGCTTCAGAACCAGGCTGCGCTCGTGGATGAGCTCGACAAGATCATCACCACGCGGACTCTGGCGCAATGGGCGCCGGTCTTCGACGCACACAACGTCTGGTTTGCGCCGGTCCAGACGCTCGAAGAGGTGGCCACGGACCCCATGGCCGAGGCCGCTGGAGTATTCGTGCAGGTCCCTTCCGACGGCGGGCCGATCCGCCAGGTAGCTACGCCGGCGGACTTCTATGGGACGCCCGTCGAACCGCGCGGGTGGGCGCCGGAGATTGGCCAAAACACCGAAGAGATCTTGCTCGAACTCGGGTTCGACTGGGAGCGGATTATCGCGATGAAGGAAGCCGGAGCCATCCCTTGAGCGGGCCTCCACGATTCCAGCGCACGGTGCGGCTCGCGCGGCTGCCGGAGATGCGCCTCGCATATTTTGAGACGACGGCGGTGGCAGAGGATGCCGAGGCTGTCGTGCATTTTCCGGGGGCGTGGGATGCCTTCAACGAATGGCGACTACGCACGCGCCCAGCACTCGGGCGGATCGACATCGCCGCTCTTGGCTGGGAGCCGGCGAGGTCGCCAGACGGTTCAGACCGGGTTGGCTACCGGACGGCCGTGCCTATCCGAAGCGACTACGCCGCCCAGCCCCCAGCGCTCACGACGTTCTTTCCCGGCGGCACCTTCGCCTATTGCTACGCGGACAACTGGGACGAGATCACGGCGGCGTTCGCGGCCGTCGAGGGTTTCATCTTGCAAGAGGGCCTCGTCGCCCGCAGTGGCGGCATCGAGGCGTACAAATTTCACTACAACCTCGAACAGCACCCGTGCGACTGCGGCTTTCTCGTCCGGCGCGCCGATGGCAGCGAGCCAGTGACAGCGCCGGCGTCGCACGCTTCGCCGCTCCCTATTGCGCGCTGAGCCCGGCTTCCAGCCAGCCAATGTGCTCGTCGTAGTGCTCCCATGTGTCGCCATGCACCCACCCGACGACCGGCGCCGGGTTAACCTCGGGGTCGGCCGGCTGATAGTGGGCGTAGGGAAGTTCGAAATCGGCCTGCGACATCGCATCCAGGAGCGCCACGACGTGGGCGTGGGTCTGGTTGGCGTCCGCTAGCACGACATCGAGTGGCTGCGCGGCCGCCCCTTCGGCGATCATTTGGTTCATGGCGTCCACGTCGTCTGTCGCCCAGACGGCGGCGGCGACGCCCATTGCCGCCGCGCGGTCCTGTCCTCGAAGAAGCGCCGCAAGCGACCGCTCCCATGCGGCGATGTGCGCAAGGTGCACTTTCGCACTCCAGCCGTCACCGAGGGGCTGCTCCATGTCTGCCGGTGAGAGCGAACGGATGAGCGCCTGCAGCGCCTCCCAGCGAGCACGGATAAGGGCGATGATGTCAGCCTTCGCAACGGGTGGATTGGACATCGTCGCCTCCTATCGTGCCTTCAACGAACCGGCCGCCTAGGCTCTCGGGAGCCCGAGCCCCCGTGTCGCGATGATGTTGCGCTGAATTTCGCTGGTCCCGCCTTCGATCGTGTTAGCGATGGAGCGCAGGTACTGATACCGGTAGCGGCCGTAGCTGGAAGCATCAACGCCCTCGGTCTTGGAATCGAGCTGGCCATAGAGCCCCACCACCTTCATGGCGGTGCGGGCGATGCGCTGGTTCAACTCCGTGCCGTAGAGTTTGGCGACGCTCGCCTCATGGCCGGGCGCGACACCTTCCTTCGCCTGGATGGAGATAATCTTGAGGCTCATCTGCGTGGCCACGCCGGCCTCGATAAGGCGGTCCACGAGTTCGTAGCGAACAGAGCGGTCGTCCTTCAACGTGCTGACCGGGCTCGTGCGGGCGAACTTGACGAGGTCTTCAACGCCCTGTCGCGCCCCGACGGCACCGCCGATGTTCGACCGCTCGAAGCTCAGCGTGGTCTGCGCGAGGTACCAGCCGCGGTTCTCGTCGCCAATGATGTTTTGCTTGGGCACGCGCACGTCTTCGAAGAAGACCTCATTGAACTCGTGAGTCATGGCCATGTTGATGAGCGGCCGCACGGTGATCCCCGGCGACTTCATGTCGACGACAAAGTAGGTGATGCCACGGTGCTTCGGCGCTTCCGGGTCCGTCCGGGCGAGAAGGATCATCCACTTGGCCATATGGCCGCCGGAAGTCCAGATCTTCTGACCGTTGACAACGTAGTCGTCGCCATCGCGGATGGCGCGCGTTTGGAGGCTGGCGAGGTCGCTGCCACTGCCGGGCTCGCTGTACCCCTGGCACCAGACGGTCTCGCCATCAAGGATCTCGGGGAGATATTTCTGCTTCTGTTCTTCCGTGCCGTGCACGATGAGTGTGGGGCCAGCAAAGCCCGTTGCAATCCCGCCGGGCCGCGGGACGCGCGCTTCGGCCATCTCCCAGTTGAAGATGAACTGCTCCATGACGCTCATGCCGGCGCCGCCATACTCTTTCGGCCACGCGGGCGCGACCCAGTGGCGGTCAGCCAGCTTCTTCACCCACTGCTTCCAGGCGTTACCCGCGCCACCGAAGCCCATGCCCTCACCGCGAGCGAGATTCTTCGGTGCTTCAGTTTCAATGAAATTCCGCACTTCTGTGCGAAAGGCGGCCTCATCAGGCGTGTCGTTGTAATTCACGTTGGATCCTCGTTGTCGTTCGAATTTCGTGCCTCGATTCTAACCGAGCGCGACGCCGCCGTCAGATGAGGCGCCTCGGGCTTTCGAACACAGATGACAGCTGACTCACGCGTATCGTAGATTCGATGGCCGCGACAGACGGGGGAAAGGGAACCAGGAGATGAATTGGGAGAACTTCGCCACGGCGGCACCGGAGCTCGCAAAGCTCGCACTGGATCGGTTCAAGGCAACCGAACTGGTCATGATTGGCACTCTGCGCAAAGAC
>Ga0307373_10003164_pt1 | contig 28922 bp, 34 predicted proteins | sample OX2MG_FD_202534 | JGI IMG/M metagenome (GOLD analysis project Ga0307373, IMG submission 202534) | Soil microbial communities from Risofladan, Vaasa, Finland - OX-2 | ecosystem: Environmental > Terrestrial > Soil > Coastal area > Acid sulfate soil | place: Finland: Risofladan, Vaasa | collected... | reverse complement strand
AGACCGTTGGGTCGCGTCCAAGCTTCGATGACCTCCCCCACCGGGTCTGGCAGGGTGGCGACGGCGCGCAAGCCGCCGGCCATTCCGGACACCCTTAGGGGCGTCAGCGTCAACCGGTCGAGCAGCGACCCGCGCATCCCATTGCTCCGAGCCGCATCCAGGTCAACGTGGTTGGCGTCGAGAATGGCGGTCGATGCCGTCGTCAGCGCATCTGCTAAGGACAAGAGCGCGGCATTCTTGGCATCGGTGGTGACGCTTCCGAGCATCGTCGCCGCAAGCCGCGCGCGATCAGCGAGGAGTGACAGCTCCACCGTATCGTCACTCACGCTATGAGCACCACAAGGTCGTCACGATGAACAGCAGCACCGGATGTATAGCCCTCGTCCCCAGGAGAACGCTCGCTGAGGGTGCGGAGCCGATCCGCCGAGCACGAACTCAAGCCCTTGGCGATCAGGGCGCCGCTGGCGTCACAGATTTCCACCGCCTCACCGGCCTCGAAGTCGCCAACCACAGCACGAACCCCCACGGGCAGCAGGCTGCGGCCCTGGCGGCAAATCGCCTGGACAGCACCGTCATCGACGCTCAGTCGTCCCTTGGCGGCCTGCGCGAAGGCGATCCACACCTTGCGCGCCGGCATGCGCGTCGGCTTTGGCAGCACTCGCGTACCGAGCGGCTCCCCGCCAACCACACGACCGATCACTCCGGGGGTCGCGGCACCGGCGATGACACAGGGAATGCCCGACCATGCGACGATTCTCGCGGCCGCGATCTTCGATGCCATGCCGCCGGATCCCATGTCGCTGCTGGGTCCGCTCCGCGTGGCCGCCTCGAGCGAGGCGTCGAAGCTGGTCACCTCGTCGACCAAGCTGGCCTCGGCGTTGAGATGGGGATCAGCCGAGAACACCCCAGGAGTGTCGGTGAGGATGAGCAGCAGATCGGCGCCCAGCAGGGTGGCGACGAGAGCGGCGAGGCGGTCGTTCTCACCGAAAGTGATTTCATCGGTCGCGACCGTGTCGTTCTCGTTGACGATCGGGACGACGCGCCATTGCAAGAGTCGAGTGAACGTGTTGCGCGCATTGAGGTATGCCTTTCGCTCACCAAAGTCGCGCCCGGTCAGCAATACCTGGGCCACCAGCGTCTCGTGTTCGCGGAACCGGCGCGCGTATTCCCCCATGAGCATGACCTGGCCCACCGCCGCCAGACTCTGCAGGACGTCGACCCCACGACCACGGCCAGCAGTGCCGATCGCCCCCCGTCCCGCAGCGATCGCTCCCGACGTCACCAGCAATACACCGACCCCACCCTTGGAGAGGTCGACAAGCTGGCGCACGATGGAGTCGAGGGCAGCCGAGGACAGTGCTCCATTCGCCGCCGTCAGCGAACTGGAGCCGACCTTGACCACCACCGTTGTACCGGGTCGTCGGATCACCCGAAGATTGTCGTCGATTGTGTCGCCCCAGTCCCTCGCTGCAGCGGGTGGGGGCGGACGGGGGACGTCGTCCTAGTGTCCTGTCCCAGAGATTCGTAGACAGTATCGCTGAATGCTCGCCAGGATCTCATCGGCAGTCTTCACCCAGGTGAATGGATGCGGATTCTCGTTGGAGGTCTTGAGGTAGAGGCGGATGGCATGCTCGAGCTGGCGGGTGCTCCGGTGCACCCTCGCTGGAGCTGCTTGCGAGTCAGTTCTCCGAACCAGCGTTCAACCTGGTTGATCCAGGACGAGTAGGTCGGCGTGAAGTGCAGGTGGAATCGGGGATGCCGGAGCAGCCAGCGCTGCGTCGCCGGCGCCTTGTGGGTGCTGAGGTTATCGAGGACGAGGTGGATCTCGAGATCAGCAGGCACCTCAGCATCGATGCGGTCGAGGAACTGCCGGAACTCGATCGCACGGTGGCGCGCTGCACGGTCTGCTTGGGGAATTCCTTGAGACTAGCGAGGCACATTTCTTGGTCGAGGGCGAGGCGTGCATGCCGATCGTGCACGCGCACGTTCTAGCTGGCACCCGAGCAGCTGCTGTTTGAGGCAGGGGAGGTCGAGGCTTTCGACCGCTTTGTGGCCGACGCTCCCGGCTCTCTGCGGAGCCGTAGCGCTCCAACAAAGCTCCGCTCGAGTGCATTTGGGAAGGCGCAGGGCTGCCGGCGTATCAAGCGCCGTTTGGATGCAGTGGCAGCCTCGTCGGCGATCGGCGGCCGCTCCTCCCGCATCCACGCCGATCACGTCAGCACTCTGCCAGAGGGTACTGGTCGCCCCCCAGCAGAGTGCCTCGGTGTCCGGGAGGGTTCTACAGCGTCCAGGTGTTGAGCTGGAAGGCGCCTTCGCGCCATGCGGTGAGTGCGGAGTCGAGCACGTCGAGGGGGTTGAAGGGCTTGACACCCTCAATCAAGTCGTCCTCGCGGTAGCCATAAAGTGCGCCCATGGCGAACCGGCAGGCATAGACGTGGGCGCCTTCCTTGAGCAGCGTCTTGATCTGGTTGTTGACCGCCAGGTTGCCCGGGAACCCCTCCTTGCCGACCGCGGGCCAGCCTCGAGTCCCCGAAGCCATCAGGACTCCCGGTCCGTACAACACCAGGGTCACGTCGAACCCCTTGCGGATCAAGCGCGTCGCGGTGAGCAGATTGACAAGGCCGACGGACCCCTCGAACGGGACTGTGTGCATGAAGACGAAAGCCTTCTCTCCGGGCTTGGCTTTGTGATCTTCAAAGATCTTCTCGTCGCTGTCGTACAGCGTCTCCCCATCATCAGGCCTTGGAACGTTGACTGTCTTAGCGGGCATACCGTGGTCCTCCATGAATGGTTGGTCGTTTAATACGCAGGCTTGGATCAGCTCCCTGAACGCGGCGGGTCGGTGTCGAAAGCGCGCCAGCGTTGGCGGTGGCTACCCGGCATCATCGTGATGATGCGGTGTCGCAGGCCCCAGGGAAGGACCGTGTAGACGGGGACGAAGATGTGGCGCCAAAAGAAGCCCCGCATCATCCCCGGCGGCTGCACGGAGTCCTTTCCGAGGTATCGAACCGCGAGGCGTCGCTGTGCTGCTTCCATGAGGTAGTGCTCGGAATTGGATCGGAGCCACTGGGACGGTCGCATACTCACTTTTTCAGACTGGCGAGCGCATTCTGTGCAGCGGCCGCGATGGGCTCGCTGAGCGCACCGATGGGTGGCGAGTACACGTTTTCCATCCAGGCGAGGTCGGTAAGGGTGATCCCCTTCTTCGCAGCGAGGGCCAGGAAGTCGGCGCGTTCTTTGATGCCCTCGCCACCGACCATCTGGGCGCCGATCAACCGGTGGTTCTTCGGATCGGCAAGCAACTTGACGCGGATTTTCTTCATGTCCGGGTAGTAACGAGCCCGAGAAATGCCGTTAGCAACGCCAACGATGAAAGGGACTCCGAGCGCCGTCGCCAGGGTTTCACCGAAGGACACGCCGCCGATCATCCAGCGGCCGGCCACCATCCCCCACGGCACGTAGACCGGCTGGTAGGCGCGGTCACCACCCGCCGCGTTGGCGCCGGCCACCTTTCCCTGGGCGTAGGCGTGGCTTCCCGAGAGCCCTTGTATGGGCACGCGGGTCACCCCGTGGGGTATCTCAACACAGTCCCCTGCGGCGAAAACGCCCTCGGCAGACGTGGCCATCCGCTCGTCAACGATGACGCCTCCGGTCGACCCGATGTGAACTCCTGCTCCATCCGCGAGTTTCGCCGCGGGCTGCTTGCGCGTGCAGACGACCACGAGGTCGGCGGGGATGTCCCCTTCCGACGTTTTCACCGCACTGACGCAGTCTGTTCCGAGGAACGCCTCTGCGCGGGTGTTGAAGTGCATTTGCACGCCCATCTCCGTCCAGGACTGCTGCACCGGCTCCATGATGTCCGGGTCGGCGACCTCGGCAAGTGCCCACGGCCGCGGATCGACCAGGTGGGTTTCGATACCGCGGTGTCCGAGCGCGGTGGTCATCTCCAGGCCGAGCGGCGAGGCCTCGAGCACGACAGCAGAACGCACCGTGTCGAGAACCCGGTCCCACTCCATTGCACGTCGGATGTTCTTGACGTAGTACAGCCCCTTGAGGTCCGAACCTGGGATTCCCGGGTCCGCATAGTCGAAGCCGGTGGCGAACACCAAGCGATCGAACTCCACGACTCCTTCGCCTTCGACGGTGACCTCACGCCGTTTCAGGTCGACCCGCTCCACCCTGGTTTCATAGTGGATGTCGATCCCCGCCTCGACGTAGGCCTCCTTGGTCTGCAGGAAGAGTTGCTCGAACGTGGGGATTTCTTTGCCGTGCACGTACGGGATCCCGCAAGGACTGTACGCGGCGTCTTCGAATTCGGTATAGACGGTGATGCTGGCCGCCGGGTCCACCTGTTTTGCCGCTCCGGCCGCACCGATTCCGGCTGCGCCACCACCGATCACGACGATCCGCTTCGACATCGCTCCCCTTGGTCCGGGCACCGCCCAAACGTTTCGGATGCTACATAGAACGTGTCCGATACGATATCATTCGATTGGGCAGCGAGTCTACCGCCGAAGGGGCTTGCCGCGAAGTAGAGAATCGTGTCCTTTGTCATACTGCGATGGCTGAAGGAGGCGAAGACGTGAGCGCCGGGACGACTCTCGACGATGTCGTACGCGCAGTACGCCGGCACCCCGGACTGCTCGGCAAGGACTCGATTGGCTTGGTCACCGACGTGCTGGGGCCGACCGATTGGGTCTCGGGCCCCGGTGACGATGCCGCTACCGTCGATGTCGGCACCGGTACAGTCGTGGTCGGCGGCGAGGCACTGTGGCCGCCCTTCGTCGACGCGGATCCTCGCGCTGCAGGTATCGCCGCGATCGTCGCCAACGTCAACGACCTCGCCGCCATGGGTGCCCGGCCGCTCGGCATCGTCGACACAATCGTGGCTCCCGAGGCGACCGCGCGGCTGGCCCTTGAAGGAATGGCTCAGGCAGCGGCCATCTACCGGGTGCCGATCGTCGGTGGCCACCTCACGATCCGCGACGGCCCGGCCTCGTTATCCGCCTTCGGGATTGGTGAGGCTAACCGCCTGCTCTCGTCCGCCAAGGTCGCCCCCGGCCTGGTTCTGCTCGTGGTCACCTGCCTTGACGGCAGCATGCGTGACGACTTCGCGTTCTTCAGCTCCATCAGACAACGCAGCGATCGCCTCGGCGATGACGTGCGCGCGCTCGCGGAAGTCGCCGAGGCCGGCCTCTGCGTCGCGGCCAAGGATGTCAGCATGGCCGGGGTGCTCGGCTCGCTCGCAATGCTTCTCGAGTGTTCCGGTGCGGGCGCGGCCATCGATCTGGAGGCATTACCACGTCCGGGTGGTGTGGCCCTGGCGCGATGGGCGACCGCTTTCCCCACCTTCTCGTTCCTCCTCTGCGCCCCGCCGGACCTGGCCGAGGCATGCAGGGGCGTTTTCCGGCGGCGAGGGCTGGACTGTGAGCGTGTCGGCCTGCTCGACGGCGGCGGCGTGATCAGGCTTCGCCTCGGGGGTCAGGAACGTCAATTGCTCGACCTCCGCACCGAGCCGGTCACCGGCCTGGATCGTGCCAATCGCAGTATGTGATGCAGCCTCGGCGACGGCGACCCTTGCAGATACCATTCGGAGCAACGATCGGAGCCTTGCCAAGACTCCGATCGCGTCGTCTGAACTGGACTCGCACGCGGCGAGGAACGGGAGGGATGGCGTTGTCGCCAGCGGAGCCGTGAGGATCGAGATGTCAGAGCCGGTACAGGGCACCAAGACGGCGGACGAAACGACCCCGGAGCCGCCGCATCCCAAGCGCCCGAGCCCAAGGCGGCCGAGGGCGGTGCATGCGGTCGACAACGTGGTCGGCGCCATCGGCCCCAAGATTCGCGAGCTTCGTCTCCAGCGCGGTCTGTCGCTGCAGCAGTTAGCGGATCGCTCCGACGTCTCGCCGGCGGCCATCCACAAGATCGAGCGCAACGGCATGGTGCCGACCATCGCGACGCTGATGAAGTTGGCGGTCGCGCTGAACCGCCCCGTGTCCTACCTCATCGACGAGGCGACGCCAGAGGGACCGGTCGCCTTCACCCAAGCCGGCACCGGCCGCCCCGTCTTCACTTCCAAGTCGGGTCTCAGTCTGACCAGTATCACTGGGCCGTACGGCCGTTTCTACGTGGCTGGTGCGGCTGCGACCTTCGAACCCCACGCGAGCAGTGGGGAGATTCCGATGGAGCATCCTGGCGAGGAGCTCATCTACCTCCTCGAGGGTGCCCTCGAGATTGACGTTGCCGGCGAGACGTTCCGGCTCCGGAGCGGAGATGCCATCCACTTCCGTACGGATCGGCCGCATCGCTGGCGCAATCCCGGCGCCCGCCGCGCCCGGGCAGTGTGGATGGTTCAGCGGCCTACATAACAGGGAGGTGTTCGAGCGCTCTCTCGAGCCCGAGACAGAGGTCGGCGCCCGACGATGCGCCGACGTGGGCCAGAAGTTGGGCGCAGCGAAGGGCATCATCTTGTCTCCCTTCGACAGAGGCCCGCAGGAGATCGTGCATCGGCGCCACCGACTGGCCCTGCGCCGCCCACAGCAGGAATTCGACGCTCAGCTCTGATGTGCGAGCACGTGGCACGCAACCCAAGAGCCGTGGCTCGGAAGACGCACCCCAGAGCAGGCGCGCGACCAAGAGCACCCCGGCGAGGGCATCGTCACCCGAGGGCGTCAGCCCAGGTCCGATGCCACCCAGGAGGTGCGCAAGCCGCTCCATGTCAGCGCCCGCGACCGCGGCCTGCCACCCCTCGGTTGCGCTGGCCCATGGCTCACAAAGCAATGACGAACCACCGAGGAACGGGGCGAGTGCGCAAGACGCTACGCGACGCGCTGCGCCGAGCGCAAGTGCGTTGGGCTGATGCCCTATCCAGCGCTTCGCGTTGAGGAGATTCACCACGACGCCTTCACCCATTTGCACGCGCAAGCCGCGGACGTGTATCCGGGTTCCGGCTTCTAGGCGGGGGATCGGCTCAGCCAGCACAGCGTGGAGCGGCCCGGGGTGTGTCCCAGGCCACGTTATGGCCGCTAGTCCTTGCTGAGTCCGCACGTACGTGGCTCGCGAAAAGGTGGCAACAACTTGCCCACTCGCACCCGAGCTCAGGGCGCGTGCCGCACCCGCGCCAACGCAGGTGACCTCAGCCGAGTTGAGCACGGAGGGCAAGCATTGCCTCTTGGAAGCACACGATCGGCGCCTGCGCGATGCCGGCACCGACCTGGCCGCTGCCATCACTCGCGTGAAGGATGCCGGTGTTGACTGCCGGGGTGATCTCCAACTCGACAACGCGGCGGACATCGACACCGATCGGGGTACCGCGAAATCCGAGCATTGGAAGCTTGAACCGGGTGCTCCGGCCAGCACAGATGTGGTCCATCCTCAGGGTGGTTGCTACCGCATCCGCCATCGTCCCACCGACGAAGCTGGCTACCGCAGGCGACGCGGCCGCCGCGGCGCCACCCAGTCCGACCAATTCCAGCACGGCGCTGTCGCCGATGTCGGGAGCGCTTGTCTCAGGGCCGTACCCGGAGTAGTAGAGCGCCTGACCAACCGGAGGCGCACCCGTGACGAACCAGCGTCCGCCCAGCCCACTCACACGGATGCCGAACGTGGTCCCATTGCGCGCCATACCGACCACGATGCTGCTGTCGCGCACTCCGGACGCCCAGTCAGCGACCGCTTTGGCGCCCGCCATCGCAAGGTTGAGAAAGAAGAGGTGATTGGCAGAGAGAAAATCCGCAACCGCCGGCAAGTCTGGCGAATCAACCCGAACCAAGTGGGGAAGAAGGTGACGCAGCAGCAGATTGGTGGTTGCCTGGGTGCGCATGTGCACGTCGTCGCCCATCTGCACCCCTTGGGCGACAAGCGAGAAGATGTCGATGGGCCCAGACTTGCGCAGCGCTGTGGCAAGCACTGGCGCGGCGATGTCCCGCAGCCACACGAGGCGCTCCACGGCTTCTGCTGAGTCGACCCCGAACCACGCCACCTTGCCCGGTCCCTGGTTGAGCGATGAGAAGGCACGATTGCCGCCACGCTCGTTGTCGACCACCAGCACTGGGGCGCTCGGGCCGATGGCTGTGGCCATCGGCACCACCATGTCGTGGTCGTTGGCGGCGTCGAGATGCACCCCACCATCGTTGATCAGCGTTTCGGCCGCATCGCGATTCGCCGCCCAGCCCTCGGCGATCACCGCAGCGCGCACCGATCGTCGTAGCGGATCACAGAACTGGTGCCATCCCAGCGCCGGGCCGCAATGCAGGATGGTGCGCTCATCGACTCCCGGGACCACGTCTCGCATCGTCGCGATGGCCGTGAGCAAGGGGAGACCTTCGTCGATGCGGCGCAACGCCTCACTGTTGGCCGCGTCGATTCGCTCGCCACACACACCATAGAGCTGCTGCAGCGCACGCACCAGGTCGGGGCGACCGCCCGCCGGGATGCGCCAGTCCACATCAACGGCGGCAGCACCCTGGGACCGCACTGCGTCGCCGAACAGGGGCAGGCCGACATTAACGACCTGCACCTCATCCGGTAGTCTCAGCGGCGCGGGCATGCTAGATTCCTCCATCGTGATGGAGGTTACAGCACGCTGGCAGGGGGGGTATCGCTGCACGATGCGGATCCGTCAGTTCGAGTTGGGGGTTGACGAACCGCCAACCAGTGGCGGCACCGACACCGGCATGCAACCGACGGAACTCTTGCTTGCCTCCCTGGCCTCGTGCTTCACGCTCGCCGTCTCCCACGTCGCCCGGAAGGCCGCTACAACGCTGAATGATCTGAGCGTCACCGCCGCCGGGGAGTACGAGGGTCCGCGCTTTCGCCGCATCGTGGTGCGCGTTAACTCGTCGCACCCTGTCCAGGACCTCATCGAGTTGGCGCGCCGAGCCGTCCACGTGTGCTACGTGTCGAACACTCTGCGCGGAGGTCCGGAGATTGAGTACCTGGTTGGGGACGTGTCTATCCATCGGCAACCTCCTTCGCCTGTCGAAGCAGCTCCGATTCAGACTCCCTGAACGCCTGTCCGCGCGCCGCAGCGTGCTGCCTCCATTCTTCCGCCTTGACGCGACAGGATAACGACATTTGGTGTACGACCTCCGGCGCAGCTCCGCCCGCAGCGTCGCGCGTCCGCACGATGGCACGTGGATCGAGCACATCGGACAGATCGCGTTCGGCGAGACCAAGGCCGTGTCCGAGTAGCTCTTCGGCGGCCTTGTCGAGCATCGTTCCGGTGATGTCGAGGCCGCGCAGCCCGCGTTGACTCGCTTCGCGCACAGTACGGCCGACAACCGAGTATGCGGTGCGATAGTCGACTTCGCATTCCACCATCACGTACTCAGCGAGGTCAGTCGCTTGCGAGAAGCCTTGCTCTAGCTGCTCGAGCATTCGCTCGGCATCGACGTACAGAGTGGCCACCACCTCTCCCATGAGGCGAGTGACCTGTGTAGCAAGTTCAATCGCGCGGGGGACCTCACCTTGAGCGTAGATGAGGTTGTCGCTGCGCGCCGACGGAGTCTTTATGACGGCAAGAAACCCTGAAAGCCTGCCGATCATGATTCCGGCGGCGCCGCGCACGATGGCGAGCGCGTACGGGTTGCGCTTCTGGGGCATGAGCACGCTTGCGCGCGTATACGGGCCGGCGACGTCTACAAACCCGAACTCCCGGCTATCCCAGATTTCGAGGTCCTCGGCGAGCTTGCTTTCGTGGGTGACCAGGCTGACCGCCGCGGCCAGCAGATCGATCAGACCATCGACCTGCCACATGGCGTCGCGTGTGTGCTCGATGAACCCGTCGAATCCGAGCAGTCTCGCCACCGTGGTGCGGTCCCGAACCAGACGGCTGCCGTTGACGCAACCAGCGCCGCCGGGACTCACGTTGATCCAGTCGAGACAGCGAGAAAGCCGCTCGGTGTCACGCAACCCTGAGTAGGCGAAGGTGAGCAGATAGTGGCCGAAGGTCGAGGGCTGCGCCTGCTGGAGATAGGTCTGGTCGGGCATATACGTCTCGGCGTGGTCGCTGGCGACGACCGCAACCTGATCGCTGAAGATTGACGCCCGCATGATCAACTCAACGAGCTGCCGGCGCAGAAGTACCCGGAGGGCGATTCGTGCCGCCTCGCGCCGAGGCCGCCCTGCGTGTAACCAGCCTGCGTCATCCCCAATCCGTTCGATGAAGTGCCGTTCCCGGCAGTTGTACGGATCACCGAAGGACGGGTCGTACGGGAAGCTCTCCGCCGGAGTGTCGTACACCTCGAGCAGCAGTCCGAGGAGACGGGCCGCTGCGACAGAGGGGACGATGCCCCGGGACCGGAGGTCGAGCACATGCGCGATGTCGGCGAGCGTCAGCGGAACGTGGAGCAGCGGGGCGTCAGCGATCTCCAGCGCAAAGCCACTCTGGATGAGCGACTCAGCGGGGCTGTCGTCCGATGGGCCGGCCAGACTCATACCAGGGACTCGCTGCTCATCAGGTGTGCAAGAGCGACGGGGATGCCCCCCGTGTGCCAGAAGATGATTGGTCGGCGCCCACTCTCCGCGAGCAGCGCAGGCAGCATCGCGAAGGCTTTGGCCGTGAACACAGGATCGAGCAGCAGCCCAGCCGCATGGAGTGCGACCATCGCCGCTCGCTCACCTGCATCGGACGGGATTCCGTAACCGGGGCCGCGAGCGTCCCGAACGTCGATGTGGGACGTGCCTGCCGACGCGGTTCCCAGCAGCGCGGCGCACTCGACCGCGAGCCGCCTGACCTGGGCCTCCGCGTCGGCCACCGGCCGACTGACCGATGCCCCCACCACGCGCCAGCTGCACCCCGCCGCCACCGCGCCCGCCACCAGGCCCGCCTGCGTTGTCCCCGAGCCTGTCGCGACGAGTACTATCCCCGCGTCGATCCCAGTGGCCGAAAGCTGCGCGTCCAACTCGGCGGCGGCACGGGCGGAACCGAGCGCCGCGATCGCGGTGGCCCCACCACGAGGCACCGGGTACGGGCGCTCACCGGCTTCTCGGAGCTCCTCCTCGACTCTGATCAGGGTCGTATCGACCGACTCTCGCGAGGCGGTGCCGGTGAAGCGCACATCAGCTCCCGCCGCCCGGGCCAGAGCCAGGTTGGGATGGGTCGGTTGAGCGTCATTGCCATAGATGACGAGCACACAGCGCAGGCCGGCCGCAGTCGCGGCCACAGCCGCGCCGGCACAGTAGCTCGAAGCCGACCCCCCACCGGTGAGGATCACGCTGCAGTGCTGCGCCACGGCATCGGCGATGAGTTGTTCGAGGAGTCGCGTCTTCGTGCCTGCCAGCGCGAAGCCGATGAGGTCGTCGCGCTTGACGTACAGCGGCGGGCATCCCAGCGCGCGCTCCAACGATTCGATGCGCACCAAGGGCGTCGGCACGGTGCCAAGCACGAAGCGAGGCGCAACGGTCACGGCCACGTCGCGGAGTCTCCGGCCATCGCCTGGCTGCAGCGCCGGATGACCTCGTCGACCATGGCGCCGCATGCCCCGGTGTCCGGTGTCGTCAGCATGGACGACAGCGTGAACGAGTCGATGTGGTCGCTTGCGACCAGACGCAGGGCCTGATCGGTGCTGTCGCCGTCATGACGCGCGCGCCGGATGGCATCCTGCAACTCCGCCTGGGCTCGGTGTTTGCCCAGCACCGGAGCGAGCGCAGCGAGCAGCCGCTCCGACGCGATCGCCCCGTCGGCCGTCACCAGGTTGCGAGCCATGGCGGCGGTATCGACCTCGAGTCCGCGCAGCAGGCCGCGAGTGAGCTGCAGGGCTGTGGCGCTGAGCAGGCACACCTCACTGAACGCGGGCCATTCCGTTTTCCAGGCGCGACCGTCGCGCTCATGCTCGGCGACCATGCCCTCCACCAGCAGCCCCGCGTTGGCGCGCACCAGGCGAGCGAGCGTCACGATATGCTCCGACCCCTCCGGGTTGCGCTTGTGCGGCATGGTGATGCTGCCCACCGTGGTCGCCCGCGCGGCCTCGCGGAGTTCGCCAATTTCGGGACGTTGCAGTTCATACACCTCGTTGCCGATGCGGGCCAGGGTGGCGGTGACCATGGCGAGCAGAGAGCCGAACTCGGCGATCCGATCGCGCGAGCTCGTCCATGAGATGCCCGGATCAGCAAGCCCGAGGCGAGCGCAGAACGTCGCGCGTAGCGCGACGCCGTCCCCGCGAAAGAAACTGAGGGCGCCGACCGCCCCCGCCAACTGCCCCACCAGCCATCGCGTCGCCCCGGCACGCAGCCGGTCGCGGTGTCGCTGCACCTCGTCGGCCCAACCAGCAACCTTGAAGCCGAACGTGATCGGAGCTCCGGGTTGGCCATGCGTGCGTCCGCTCATCACGGAGTCGCGATAGCGCCGGGCCATCTCAACGAGGAGCCCCTCGATGTCGCCGAGGTCGCGCCACACGATCGCGCCCACCTGGGCCATGGCCATGGCGGTCCATGTGTCGGTCAGATCCTGCACGGTGGCGCCGTAGTAGACGTACTCAGCGGCCGTCGGGGGGAGGATCCGCTGAAGGCCGCGGATCAGCCCCAAGATTGAATGCGATGTGGCTCTGGTCTCTTCGACCACGAAGTCCATGTCGAGGCGCTCGAAGCGCGCGCCCTCTGCGATCTCCCGCGCCGCCGCCTCGGGGATGATGCCCAACTCCGCCTGTGCGGAAGCCAGCGCCGCGAGGATGTTCAGCCACGCCTGGAGGCGATGCTCCTCGCCGAAGACGGCATGGAGCTCGTCGGTTCCCCAGAGATGCGCGTACATCCGCGAGTCGGTCAGGCGATCGACCATTCCGGCTCCATCGCTCGGGCCAAGCGGTGCAAGCCCTCATGCACCAGTTCGAGTGAGGAGCCCCAGGGGACGGTCACGCGCAGATCCTCATCCTCAACATGCTCCTCGAGAAGGCAGCACTTGGTGAGCAGCGGCCCGGCATGGCCTTTCCCGAGGACTCGAGGGCACATGTCGATGCACGTAGCGTCGTCGCCATAGAACCAGCGATGGAGCTCACGTGAACGCGCGCAGCCGATCTGCACCCACTCCTGTCGCGGGGGTCGCTCGTCGAGGAACGAAATGGGGGTGTCACCAATGACCACCCCAGAAACGCGGCACGGCAGCAGGTAACGCGGCGCAACGGCCTGGCGGGCGAGGTCGGCCAGATCGACGAGTATAGGAACGAGGCGCATCGGCGGCAGGTCGGCAGCGCTGTCCAGCACCCGCTGGGCCAGATCGAGGAGCTTGGGTGGATGCGGCGGGACCACCTCGACGACCCTGACGTCGTACCGGTGCGGGTCAAGGATGAAGCTGACATGCTCGTAGCGACCGTGGACGATGACGCAGCGCACACCCGGGGCGCGCTCCTCGGCGGCTCTGGCGAGCTGGTTGGGAACGTCGCAGTCCAGCAGGGGCTCGTCGAGGACGGCACATTCATGGGGGAGCGCGAGTACGGTCACCTCGACGATCGGCGAAAAGAGCGGCGTCCGCGATGCCGTCTCAACCTCGAGCAGCGCCACTGCGTCGCCTCGCCGAGCAATGATGTAACGGGTTCGCCGGTACGCTTCCCGTCCGAGAAAGTGGTGGCGTAATGCGTCGGGCGTGAGCGGCCCGTCGACGCGAGCGAGTGACACCTCTCGGTAGCGATGAGGGAGGACGTTGATCATCGAGCCGAGGCCGTGTCGCTCAGACCGGGAACGGTGAGTGTCGCGGTGTCCGCTCGCAGGCCCAGACGGAGCGCTTCGAGGCTGAGCACGTCATCGATGGCCACATTGCCCAAGCTGACGTTGCACCCCATGGCGCGAATGAACCAGGCCTGCTGGTCCTTGCGCGGTGCTTCAAAGATAACCGGGAACTCCAGCAGAGCATCCACAAGTGACTCGCGCACCGATCCGTCATCGCTGTAGATACCCACCGTTCCACTCTCACGTCCTTCTGCGATGACCCAGCGCGCTCCCGCATCCAGGTCGCTGCGCATCTCGTGTCGCCACTGCGCAGCCGACACCGGAGCCTGAGGATCCTTGCTCCCCACCTCGGCGAAGACGATGAAGTGACGTGTGGCGCGCTCGATGAGCCGCCGTTTCTCGATGATGGGCATACGCACCAGGCCGTTGGAAACCTCGACTGCGGCGAAGCCGACGTCGGCGGCCCACGCAAGCAGGTCGTCGGCTTTGCCCTGGGCCCAGGCGATCTCCAGCAGGGTGCCGCCGGCACAGGCGACGATGTCATGGGCAGCGAGCAGAGCGACCTTGTCCACGACGCCGGGATCGACGTAGGCAGTACCCCACCCGAGTTTCCAGATGTCCGCATACCCAGCGATGGATCCGATGCCGGCCAACAATGCATTGATATTGACACCCTTGTCGAGAACATGCGTGAGCCCGGTGGCGCGCGGTTTCGACGTGCGGGCAGGCAGCGAGAGGAAATCTGGACGGCGCTTTGCGGTCACAACTCTCCCGTCGCTGCCTGCGACTGGCTCAGTCCTGGGCGTGAGCCTGGACATCGATCTCCATCCCCTGGTGGGCCAGGCCGCAGTATGGCTCTGGCTCGCCCACTGCCTCCCATCCGAGTCGCTGAAAGAAGCGCACATTGGCGAGCTGAATGTGGGCATGCATCACCCGGCCTCCACGGAGTGCTGCGGTGCGCACGGCGAGGCGCACCAAGGGCTTGCCCAGTCCGTGGGCCCGAAAGTCTGGCAGCACGGCGAGCCGGTCTCCCTGCCATGTGAGGGCCGATTGATCGAGTGGATACACTCGTACCGCTCCCGCCGCCACGTCGTCGCACGTTCCGACGATATGCAAGGTTCTCCCCTCGGTGTCGTGCGCGTCGCGGTCCGTGTCGCTGAAAATGGCCTGCTCGCGCACGAACACCTCATGACGAATTCGCAGGTGCAACTCAAGCTCCTCGGGCGAGGCCACCAATCGGGAGACGAGCTCCGGCGACCGCGCCGTCAGCACTCGGTCGAGGTGGCTAGACGGGACGAAGGGGGATACGACCGGCGACACTGGCATCATTCTCGTGGGCGCTCCGCTCCAGCTGGCCGATGGCGGAACAGGCCTGACACCTTGCGCACCCGGCGTGGACGTCAGCGGCACGCAGCCCGCGCTCAGCGAGGTAGGGGACCACGCGCTGGTAGACCCGCGCGATCTCGGTGGGCGAGGGGGGCGGGAAAGCCTCCATCAGCGACCCTGGTACCGGCCGCAGCGGCACCACGAGTGGGTAGACACCGATGTCGATCGCGCGCCGGCATCCCTCGATCGTGATGTCGGGATCCTCGCCCATACCAAGGATGACGTACGTGGACACCTGGCCCCAGCCGAAGACTTCGACGCCGCGCTCCCAGGCGCGGAAGTAAGCGTCAATCCCCGTTCGCGCTTTGGCGGGGGCGACCCGCGCGAGCACTGCCGGATCGAATGACTCGAGATGGATGCCCACCGAGTCGACACCGGCATCGCGAACGCGGTCCAGCACGTCGAGGTTCGACGGAGGCTCGAACTGCGCTTCGATGGGCAGGCCGCTGGCCTCCTTCATCGCTCTCGCGCATCGTGCCAGGTAATTGGCGCCACGGTCAGGACTGCGGGTACTTCCGGTGGTGAGGGTGATATCGACCGCACCGTCGAGGTCGCGCGCCGCGACCGCAACCTCCGCGAGGTGCTCAGGCCGCTTTACCGCGACCGTCCGACCCGCTTGGAGGGAGAGTTCGATGCCGCAGAACCGGCACTGGTCGTCTGTATCCCAGTACGCGCATCGCTGATTGACCGTGCTCGCCAGCGAATCGAGGTGGAGCAGAGCGATTTGCCAGTAGGGAATGCCGTCGGCCGTGGTGAGGTCGTAGAAGCGGGGCCGCGGAGCAAGCGTTGCCGAGGCTACTCGCGCCCCCTCGCGATAGATGCCCCAGCCGTCGTCCTCGTTGCGCAACACGAACGGAGAGCCGGCGACGTACTCGGCTGCCACCGGCACCGTCACCGCAACTCCCTCGATCCAGACCATGCCTGCGTCCGAGGGCCCAGCGCCGCTGCGGCGCGAGTCAAGGCCGGAGGACTCGACTCGGAGCCCAAGGCTCTGCAAGTCGGTGATCAGCTCGCCGAGTTGAGCCGTGGCGGTCATCACGTCACCACTTGTGGCCGTACAGGTCGACGAAGTTCTGATAGAAGATGCGGTCCTTCAACTCCTCACCGACTCGTGTCCCCTCGATCTTCCAGTACTCGCCCCAGAAGTCGCTCCAGGGCTCGTCGGAAGCGAAGATGACCCTGTCGTGACCGATGCCACGGCGTTCGATGTCGGTCAGCAGCCAACGACTCGCGAAGCCGATTGCCCACGTGGTGTCGGTGTAGACCTTGTAACCCTGCTCGACCCAGTCGAGGAAACGCGGCACCAGCTTGATGTGTCCACTGACTCCGCCGCCGAAATGAACCAGGTAGAACTTGACCCGCTTGCCGTACTTCTCGACCAGAGGGATGAAGTTGTTGATGTCCGACGCACCACCGGGACTGGTGTGGAAGTGGAAGACAAGGTCGTGCTTTTCGGCCGCGTCGAAACAGGCGTCCGCGAGCTCACGCGTCTCATCGTCCCAGGTTCCCGGGTCAGGGTTACCGCCAAGCAGGAACGTCGTCTTGAGGGCCACGATCCGCGGCTCACCCGCGTGCTTGAGCGCCTCCAGAGTCATCTCTCGGTTCCTGGGGAGGATGGAGACCCACAGCGCTCCGCAGAGGCGATCGGAGGCCTGCACCGACTCGATGACGAGTGGGTTCAGCGAAAACGGCTGCTCCTGCACCGGGATCCCGTAGTTGGAGATGACTAGGCCGCGCTCGACGCCGAGGGCATCGAGGTGCTTATCGATGTAGCTCTTCTGGTCGGCGAACTCGTACACCGTGGGCTTGACCGGTTCCTTGAGGTCGTAGAACTTCCAGGCAGCCATTTCGCCGAGGTGGCTGTGCCCATCGATCACCCGCCGACTCACCTTGGGGGCGTCCGCCATATCGTCCTCCTATCGAGTGCCGAGGCACTCACCTTGCGAAATGTACGTCCATCAAAGGAGACACCGCCTCGAATGGTGCGCCGCAGTGGGAGACGATGTCAAGACAGATCAGCCCTCGGCTCGGCGAAGCGGGGAACGTGGCCTTGACGCAGCTCGACGGCCTGCGCGTCCCACGGCTGGGGGCTGGTGTGGGTGGCCGTCACCGCGCCGGTCACGTCGCCGATCCACTCGCCGGTTGCGACGTCGAGTCGCACGGTCTCCAGCCCGTACGCAGGACGGTCGGTCGAGGGGTCGCGATCGACGTAGGTGTGCAGTCCGAGGCCGTCGGCCAACCGCATGTCAAGGCGATGGTAAGGTGGGAGGGGCACTGCCTGTTCTCGCCTCTCGTCGGTCTCGTTGAGCAGTACCCAGACATCACCGCGGGCCCGCGCCGCGGCGATCAGCGCGATGCGCCGGGCGTGTGCCGCCGCCGATCCGATCTCGGCTTCGCGCATGCTCAGAGCAGCGCCGGCGATCATGGTGACGTCAAGCTCCGATGCGGGTGTTCCGAGGCGACGCAGCGCGCCGGCGACCAACTGTGGAGCCTCGGCCTCGACGGCGACGAGACCCGCCACGCTGTCGACCCAGCCAAGGCTGTTCGCCGTCTCTCGCACGGTCGCGACGATCTTCTCGTAGAGGTCCGGTCGGGCCATGATCACCGGATACACTCGGGCCTCAGCCGCCCGCCATCGGCGGGTCGCATCGGCGATCCGATCTGCGCTCACCGTACCTCCTCGCCGCCGGCTCCCGGCTCGGAACCGTCCGCTTCAGCCCGGTGGGGTTTACCCCGGAGGGTCCGTCTACTATACTCGATACTTCATCCTCCATCGTAGAGAAACGGGACCGGATTCAGAGGCCCGTCTCGCTCTCGATCAGTGTATGCAGTGGAGACCAGTTCATGAAGCGGACCCTCGTCCTGGCCATCGGGGGGAATGCACTGACCATGCCGGGTCAGGCCGGCACGGTGGACGAGCTCGAGGCAAATGCGTTGAGCATGGCGGGCTCCGTCAAGGACCTGCTCTGCGATGAGTGGCGGGTGGTGATCGTCCACGGCAACGGCCCGCAGGTGGGCAACCTCGCCTACCAACAGGAGGAGAGCGCCGCGGTGATGCCGACCCTGCCCCTCTTCCTCCTCGACTCCATGACCCAGGGCGAGATCGGCAGTCTGCTCGGACTGGCGGTTCGCAACCTCATGGGGGACAGGGTCGACCCGGTGGCGGTTGTGACCCATGTGCTCGTCGACCCTGCGGATCCCGCGTTCGAGAAACCGACCAAGCCGATCGGACCCTTCTATGAGCCGGATCGCGCCGAGGCCCTCGCCGCCGAACGGGGTTGGGCTCTCCTCGACGACGCCGGACGGGGTCTGCGCCGGGCGGTGGCGTCGCCATATCCGCGGGGCATCGTCGAGCTCGCCGCCATCCGCTCCCTCATCGACCACGGCAGCCTGGTGATCGCCTGCGGAGGCGGGGGCGTTCCGGTGGCCCGGGTCGACGGCCGGCTGCGCGGTGTCGACGCGGTCATCGACAAGGATCTGGCGGCGCAGCAGCTCGCCATCGACCTGGGCGCCGACGTCCTGGCCATGGTCACCGGGGTCAGCCACGTGTCTCTCGACTGGGGCACCCCTCGCGCGCGCACTATCGACGAGATGACAGCAGCCGAGGCAGTCGCACTGGCCGCCGAGGGCCAGTTCCCAACCGGGAGCATGGGGCCCAAGGTATCCGCCGGGCTGGATTTCCTCACGCGAGGCGGCAAGCTCGCCGTCATCACCTCGCCAGAGCACGTCCGCGAAGCGGTCCTCGGGAACCACGGCACCCGAATCGTCCCGGGACGATCGGCGGCAGTTGCATGAGCTCGGCCTCGCTGGTTGAGGTCCGTCCCGACACCTATCTCGATTCGGTTCTCCTGCTCTCCGCCTCGAGAACCATGCTCGAAGCTCCCGATGTCGAATGGGGGGCCGCCCTCATGGGGACTCCGGCCAACCTCGACATCCTCCGGGCCGCTGGCTTCGATGCCGGTGCCCTGGCAGGAGCTCGCGCCAACGACCTCGTCATCGCCGCCCGTGCGGCCTCCCACGACGCTGCGGCAGCCGCGCTCGAAGCGGCCAACGCCACTCTGTACCGCGAGCGACCTTCCACGTCCGCCGGCGCGGAGGCGACTCGCGCCCGGGCCATCCCAGAGGCTGTGGAGCTGCTCTCCGACGCGAACGTGGCGGTGGTGTCGGTGCCCGGAGAGTTCGCGGCGCTCGAGGCGCATCGCGCTCTCACTGCGGGGCTGCACGTTCTCCTGTTCAGTGACAACGTGGCTCTCGCTGACGAGCTCGAGCTCAAGGAGCGAGGCCGCGAACTCGGCTTGCTCGTCATGGGTCCAGGAGCCGGGACCGCGATGCTGGGCGGGGTGGGGCTGGGCTTCGCCAATGCGGTACGCGCCGGGTCGGTGGGGGTTGTTGCCGCCGCCGGTACCGGTGCTCAGGAGGTGATGAGCCTTGTCCATCGTTGGGGCCTTGGGTGTTCGCAGGTCATCGGCGTTGGTGGCCGTGACCTGTCCGCAGGCATCAGCGGCGCCATGACCAGCCTGGCTCTTGGTGCGCTCGAGGACGACCCCAAGACGTCGACGATCCTGCTCGTGTCCAAACCACCTTCGGCCTCAGTCGCGACAGCAGTGCTTTCCATTCCGGGCACCAAGCCCCTGATCGCTGCTCTCATCGGCGTGGACATGTCCATCGAGGTCCCGGACCGCGTGCACCTGGCGCGGAGCTTAGAGAGCGGCGCGGCACTGGCCGTCGAGCTCAGCGGCGGTACGGCTCCGGCGCTGGGACCCGGGCTCGCGGCGGCCGCCGCCGCCGCCGCGCAGGAGCTGGCACCGTCGAGGCGAGCCGTCCGCGGACTCTTCTCTGGCGGCACGTTGTGCTTCGAGGCGATGGTCCTGCTCTCCCGGCATCTCGGAGCGATACATTCCAATACCCCTCTGCGCCCGGGGTGGTCCCTTCCGGCTCCGCCTGGCAGCCATGTCTGCCTCGATCTCGGGGAGGAGGAGTTCACCCGGGGACGGCCGCATCCGATGATCGATGCAGAAGCTCGTGTTGAGCACATTCGCCGCGAGGCGTCCGACCCGTCGGTCGCGGTCATCCTCGTCGACGTCGTCCTCGGGTTCGGGTCGCATCCGGACCCGGCCGGCGTTCTCGCGCCGGTGCTCGCCGAGGCGGCTCAGCAGGGACCGCGGATCGTCATCTATGTACTCGGCACCGACGACGATCCGCAGAACGCCGACAAGCAGCGGCGGCGCCTCAAAGAGACGGGGTGCGTGATTGCCCCCACAGGGGCGCGCGCCGCACTGCTCGCAGCTGCGATCGCCGGGCGCAAGCCCGAGGTCGCCGAGGAGAGCGCGTGACCGCGCCGGATATGCGCGGCCTGCCCGTCGTGCTGGTCACCTACTCAACCAAACCGCGAGGAGGTGTCGTTCATACCCTGGAGCTGGCTGATGCTCTCCAACGTCTGCGCGAACCGGTCGGGCTGGTAGCCCTCGGGGATCCCAATCTCGGGTTCTTTCGCGCCTCCACCGTCCCGCAGACGATCATTCGCGCCCCTGATCCCGCCCCGAGCCTCGAGGAGCGCGTCGCCGACTCGTTGGATGCCCTCGCTGCGGGGTTGGCTCCGTTCGCCGAAGCGCCATGCATTCTCCACACCCAGGACTGCATCGCGGCCAGGGCGGCGTGCCGTCTGCGCGATCAGGGCGCACCGGTGGTCGTGGTTCGCACCGTCCACCACGTCGACGACTTCACGACCCAGGCTCTGGTCGACTGTCAGCGCCTCGCCATCACCGAGCCGGACCACCTCCTCGTTGTCAGCCGCTACTGGCAACGCCGACTGGATGAAGACTTCGGCGTTTCCGCCGACCTCGTCACCAACGGAGTGGATGTGGCCCGCTTCAGTCGCCCCACGGCACTCGATCCGAGGGCCTTGCGGGTGGGCACCGGGTTCGGCGATCGCTTCACCTTTCTGACGATCGGTGGCATCGAGCCCCGCAAGGGGAGCGCCGTTCTCATCGAAGCGATGGGACGACTGCGCCAGAGTTGCGCGGCGCCCCCTGCACTCGTCGTGATCGGCGGCCACTCCTTCCAGGATCACAGCGCTTACCGGGACCAGGTGTTGGCCCGCGCCGAGGCGCTGGGCCTGACGGCCGGCCGCGACCTCGCCATTCTCGGTACTGTCACCGACGACGAGGTCACCGCCTGGTATCGCGCTGCCGACGCCTTCGTGTTCCCCTCGATCAACGAGGGCTGGGGCCTCGTCGTACTGGAGGCGCTGGCCGCCGGGCTTCCCGTGATCACTTCCGACATCCCAGTGTTCCGCGAGTACCTCCGCCCGGACACCGCCATGCTCGTTCCAAGCGGAGATGCGGCAGCCCTCGAGGCGGCCATGCGCCAACTCATGGACATGCCCGAGCTGCGCCGCAGCCTCGCCCGGGCGGGCGGAACTCTGGCGACGCAATTCACGTGGGACGCGTGTGCACGACGGCACCAGATCATCTACCGCAACCTCAGGGCGGCCCGGGTTACCGGCGTCGCCTGAGCGTCGACACCATGATGCAGACCTCGTAGCCTGATTGAAGGTGCCAAGGGCGCCCACGCTCACATGACGAGGCATTGACAAGCCTTTCGATCTCGTCTACTATCCGAAATTAAGCATCTGTTATGTGAGACACAGACGCTGGCGTCGACCGGGGACGGTGCGTCAGCGGTCCTTGACAGATCGCAAGCGCGCTTGGACCCGGAAGCAACCCAGGCCACTCGCTAGGGGACCGCAACCGTCGCAACTGTGAGCGGCGGCCAGAACGGCGGACGGATGTCAGCATCCGACGCATTCGAGGAGGCGAAGGTGCCGGCACTTCCAATTACGATTGTCTTCTTTCTCACTGGAATCGCGGTCTGGGCCAACGCTCTGTTCTTCCTTGGGCTTGGCTCCAAACCAGCCTCCGACGACGCTCCGAACCCACTTGTGGCGGTAGGCTGGATCACCCTGCTCGCTGGACTCTCTGACTTTGGTCAGGCTTTCTACATCATGGCCGCCCGCCCGGCGCCGCTCGGCGGCGCTTCGGTGCTCATCAGCGGTCTCGTGATCTTCTATGCCGGTTTTTTCACCTTCCTTGGTATCACCGAGATCCGCGGTCTCGACCTGCGCCCGATCGGGAACGTCGCCTTCGCGGTGGCACTTGTCCCGCTCCCGTTCTGGCAGGTCTTCACAGGCGGTTGGATGCTCCGCTCGATCCTCATCGTATGGGTGATCGCTTTCTTGGCCGTCACCGCGACCACCTACGGCAAGCTCAATCCCAAGATCCTTGGTGCCATCCTGCTTGCCACGGCCGTGTACACCTTCTGGATACCTGCCTGGATCCTTGTCACCGGCAACGCTATCCCTTAGTGCGCCAGTCGACTTGGCAGGGCCGCGACCGCCCTCTCGCGGCTCTGTCAGGCTGGATCTCAGCAACTGGACTTCGGGGGCGCAACATCGGAGAGCGAGGAGGTACTACGACATGCCAGGTTTTCGGCTGGGAATCTATGTGTTCAAGGACGCGGAGATCGTCGACTTCGCAGCCCCGTATGGAGTCTTCTCGGTCGCTCGCCGCTTCGACCCCGAGTTGGATGCGTTCTTCATCGCCGACTCGCCGAGGCCGGTGCAGACGCAGGCCGGATTCACCGTGCTGCCCAATTACAGCTTCGGCGACCGCCCCTCCCTCGACGCATTTCTCATCCCGGGTGGGTTCGGTACTCGCCAAGAGGTGTACAACCTACGGCTGCACGAGTACATCCGCTCCCTTCCGGACGCGACGCTGCTGACCAGCGTGTGCACCGGCTCATGGGTCTACGGGAGGATGGGCCTCCTTGACGGCCTACCCGCCACCAACCGCAAGGAGCCCGACCGCGTCGAGGCCGGCCCCAACGGCCGGGTCCCCATCGATCGGCTGGCCGACATCGCCCCGGCGTGCCGCATCAGCCGAGCCCGTGTCGTCGACGCCGGGCGGATGATCACCGCCGGGGGCATCACGTCGGGCATGGAGATGGGCTTCCATCTTCTGCGTCGGGCTGGGTATGCCGAAGGCTTCATCGCTGAGGTCGCCCGCGTCATGGAATACACCGCCGCCTACGACGTCTATCGTGAGGACGTCGACGTCAGCGGCCAGTTGACGCAGGCCGAAGCTTAGGTGGGGCCACTCGACAGCTCTCAGCCGCGGGCAGCGGCTCATCCCGCGGCGTCGCGGACCCTCTCTCCATCGACCCCGCCACGTGGCCGAATCAAGCCTTAGCGAGTCTGTCGCATGAGGTCGTCCACGAGGGCCTGGGTCCTGGCCGCACATCTAGAACCAACCGTGATCCCATACCGGTATCGGCCAGGTCGCGCCCATCTCGCGTGTTAGCGATATGGTCTGGCACTACAAAAAGAGCGTGGTAGACACACACGTTTCGGGCGCCGGTCCACTGCAGTTTGCTGTGGCCGTGGTGAACAACGAGGATGGCGGTTGCCAGGAGCGCCCCACGGTGCGCAGCCCCTACGGAGGGGAAGGCGACTCGCCATCCACATGAGATCATGTCGCGGAGATGGCTGACAGCGACACACCGAAGACCCAGGCTCACCACGTCACGGACGCTTTGATCAAAGTTGACCTCGTCGCGGAGCTGGACGCACTGCAAGCCAGTGATTCGTACCAGACGGCGGACCACGCGGCCAGGACAATTGCGAAGCACCCCGGCATCCGCGTTGTGCTCATCGCACTCAAGCCGGGTGGTCAGATACACGATCACCGTGCAGGGGATCCAAGGTCGAGTCGAATTCACGGTGGGCGAACTTCGCGGTCCAAGCCAAGGGTCAGCCCTGGGCGATAGCAACTCCAAGGAGTGCCGCCGCGACCGCGGCGAGCAGGCTGATACTTCCAAACACCGCCGAAGCGACGGGATGTCGTGCCGAAGCTGACCGTGCCCGCGGAGCCTGGACGAGCGCGTGAACTCCGGCGGCGCCACCGGAGACCAGCACCAGACCGAGCTTCACGAGGAGGGTGCGTCCCGTGGCGGTAACGATAAGCGCGGGCCACGAGAGTCCCAGGTTGTGGATGTTGAGGATGCCGGTAGCGATGAGGACTCCGAATGCCGGCCAGGCCACCGCCTGATAACGCCGCCCCGCCGCAACCGTGAGACCGTCCACTCGGCGAAGCAGCGGGATCACGACCGCAATAATGATTTGTCCGCCGATCCACACGCACGCGGCGATCACGTGCAGCCAGAGCACCCAGTCGTTCGCTGTTATCTGCAGCATCCCGCGAATGTCGCCCTAGTTGTCCCATGACTCGGAAATACGTTGACGGTACGGAGTGAGCACGTCGTCGGAGGTCATGGCGGAGCGTTGGAGCATCTGAAGCGGCCGCGGTTTCATGGACACTGAGCTGACGGCATGCGGGTCGATGACAACAAGGTGTCGCAGGTCGTGTCGCGCACGTTTCTGTCTCTGAGCGAGTTCCAGTGGCACGCGACTGACGCGATCAAGCCGACTGCAGTATTTCGCGGCCTTCGCGGTGCTGAGCGCGGCCCGGATCGCTCTCGGGGTGCCGTGTCCGTTGACGCTCGATAGGCCGCGGGCTGGTGACGATATGGTGCATCCAGAGCAGCGGCGCCTTCAGGGTGCACACGAAGCGCTCCGAGCAGCCGTTGCCCTCGGGCTCGCGGACGAGGACAAGTCTGCTCTCGATACCGAGAAAGCGCAGTCTCTTGGAACCGATCGCTCATCTGACCGCTGGCGTTGCCGTGGCGCAGCGCCAGGCCGATTGCGCTGCTTGGCATAGCCGCCGAAGTGCTCGCGCACGCCCCTAGCGCAGCGGCTCCTGCACCTCGAATCGCGTCCCCGGTCGGTGGTCCGTGGATGCACATGCACGCGGCGGTCAGTGGTCGCAGCTGATGAAGATGTCGCCCTACTCTCGTCGGTGAGCGTCGCGGCCGCGTCCGCGCCCCGTGTCCGGCCGGTGGCGGCGCGACCGAGAAGCGTGGGCCCGTGAGGCGCACCGCGGTCGCCGACGTGAGCGGACACGGCAGGGATGGTGAATGGCGTCAGGCCGGCCGTCGCCGCGACACGTAGTCGCCCGCCGGTCGGCGGAAGCCCACGCTCAGCCGGTTCCAGACGTTGATCAGACTGATCGCGAGGGTGAGGGCGACGATCTCCTCCTCCGAGAATACCGGGCGCAGTGCGTCGTAGACGTCGTCGGGGGCGCCGCTCTCGGGGAGCAGGGTCACTGCCTCGGACCACGCGAGCGCCGCCCGCTCGCGCTCCGAGAAGCACGACGCCTCGCGCCACGCCGCGACGAGATGGAGCCGTTGCTCGTCTTCGCCGATCGCACGCGCATCCTTGGTGTGCATGTCGAGGCAGAACGCGCACCCGTTGATCTGCGACGCGCGCACTTTCACCAGCTCGAGCAGCGTCGGCTCGAGCGAACTGGAGGCGATGACCTTCTCGACACCGAGGAGCGCCTGCGGGGCTGCGGGAAGAACGCTCGCATAGTCAAGTCGCATGGTGATTCACCTCTGTGCTGTGCGGACCGGCCGATGTTGCTTCCTCGCGGATGGTGCTGCGACGGGGATACGTGGTCACAGCATGCACACGAAAGTGACTTTGTCGCCATCTTGGAGAACCCGCTGCGGAGCGCTCTGACCACGGGCCGGCTTGGCGGTGATCTGCGGGGCCGGCACGCCAAAGAGTCACCCGGCAACCTCAACGACCACTGCATCATCGTTGAGCTCGACGGCGAAGGTCGCCACGGGGAGAACCGCCGGTGGGTTGAGGACATCGCCGGTGCGGATGTCGAATCGCGAGCCGTGACGGGGGCACTCGACCGTATAGCCGTCGAGGTCACCCTCGCTGAGCGCGTAGTCCTCGTGAGAGCATCGGTCCTCGATGGCGTAGAAGCGTCCGTCGTCGGCATGGATGAGGCAAATCGGGAGGTCGCCGACGACGAGCCTGGCCATGCTGGACGGAGCGGGGGCATCAGCACGCGGAATGGCTTCGCGGCGCCGTTCGTGCTTGTCAGACATAGGGTTCAGTAGCGTCGATATCGCGTCCTTCCTCTCATCCGAGGCGGACAGCGGGGCTCTCGGCCGGGTCCTCCATGGAGGGCTCCGCGCCCGTCGGTGCCAAGCCCGTCAATTCAGGCGTCGAGGTCTGCCTAGCAGGCTGGCATGCTGTTCGCCTGTCCGTCCCGTCCGTCACGGAGGCGGCGCTGAATGCGCCGACGCGCCGGCTGTTCTCTGCGTGCCGGCGCACGGCCGCTCCGAGCTTCACCGTGGCTGCTTCTATGCGTGGGGTGCAGATCATCGCGTTCACTTGGCTTCCGCGTGCGCAAGCGCCGGTGGTTGTACGACCACGTCACCAACCTCGTAACGGATGTCGGACCGGAGGGCTTTGCCGATGAAGCAGTGCTCGCGGGCGGTACGTGCGCACCTTCCATACTCGGCTTCTCGACTCGGGTCGGCACCGCTGAACGTTGGATGCACCATGATTCGGGAGAATGCAGCGCGCCGCGAGGGATAGTCGCTGACGCTGCCCTCGGCACGGACCGTGACCTGGTCGGCCGGGAGCCCGTCCCGAGCGAGCAGATGGTAGAGCGTGCCGGCATAACAGGATGCGACGGCGGAAACAAGGAGCTCCTCTGGGCTGGTTCCGTTCCCGCGCCCACCCATCGAGAGTGGCGCCGAGTATTCGAGTTCCTGGCCTCCGGTGCTGACTCCTCCGGCTCCGTCACGCCCGCATCCGGTCCACCAAACAGTCGTGCCAAACGCCAACTCGGTCATAGCCAATCACCTCCGGCGCGTCCTGCTCGCACTGCGGCGGTCCCCATCCGACCGGTGCCAGACAGCACATGCTCCACGTCCGCCAATGCGCGGTCACTGCGCACCCCGGCGGTGCAGGCCGCGACGGGATCGCTCGTCCGGCACGACGAGCGGTGCAGTCTGCTGGAGTCGTCCCAGGCGGCTCGCGCGCCGCGGGCCGCTACCTCCAACCCCGAGCGATCAACGCCCAGCGGGTCGCGCTCGATCTCGAGCGGCTGCGTCGCAAAGACGCGGCAGCTGTGGTCCATGCTCATTGCGGCGGGAGGAATGCAGTGGACGGTGATCGCGGTACGGGAGCGAACCCTTGCGGGGGTTGGCATGACCACGGCGGAGTGGTGCACTCCCACCCGTCTTCACAGCTGTAGCAGCGGCTGACAACACCCTGGTCAGTGACCGCAAAGACGCGATTGTGCATACCGCACCGGTAACAGTCGGCAAGGCACGAATCCATAATGTGGGTGCCTGGATGCTCCTGCGCCGCAGGAGCCCCTACCGATTGGGGCGAACCCGCAACCGCGAGCTCAGCCATGTGGCTGCCCCCCTCCGTGCCGGTCGAGCTCGAGGTTGGTCAGGTATGCGTCGCTGATATACCCGCGCGCTGGATCCCAGCGCTCGAACATCAGTCGCGCAGCGTACTCGGCAGCGGCGACGCGCTCGGCCGTGAATGCCGCCGCCTCCACCAGCCACCAGGCGTGCTCGACGGAGTCGAGACATTCGTCTCGGGTACCGGCCATCACGACGCCGGCACCATGATCGACGAGACGATATCGGGCGGAGCCATCGGCAGCGGGGATCGCGCTGTGGAGATCCTTCAAGGCACTGCTCGCGAGCTCGCCAGGCCGCGGCTCGAAGACGTGGTAGTTGCCGTAGTAGCTCATCGCGATCACCTCCTCACGGGAGCCTCGCCGACGGAGTGACCGGATGCTGCCGGCGCCGCCGCCCGGGAGCCGTCGGCTTGCACGCGGTTGTCCGGTAGCCTTGGCCGTGGCTGCAGGTCGTCGACTCGCCGGCGTGCCGCGTCGCGGTCCTTGAAGTACAGGCTGTTGATCTCGGTATATGCCTGCTGCTCCGCCGGGAGATCTTCCGCCGCATAGATCGCGTCGACCGGGCAGGGATCGACGCATGCCCCGCAGTCGATGCACTCGTCGGGGTCGATGTAGAGCATGCGGTCATCGTCGGTTTCATGGATGCAATCGACGGGGCACACCTCGACACATGACTTGTCCTTGACGTCCACGCACGTCTCGGAGATGACGTACGTCACCGGATCGGTCCTGTTTCAGTGGGTGTGTTCACGGTGGGCCGTGTGTTCCGCGACCTCCGCATGGAGCGCCGTGTAGGTATGGGAATCGAGACGTGCCAGAAGCGGCACATAAGCGGTGTCCTCCTTCCAGAGATGCGTCGTGAGCAATGCCTCGAGGACGAAGAGGAGGCGCTGCACCTCGACTCGCGCGCCAGGCTCGACATCGCCGTTCGCGGCGACACCGAACTGCGCGATGATGCTGGCGATGGCCTGATGGTCGAGGGTCATGGTCTGCGTGGCACCGGCTCCGACCAGACGGTCAATTGCCGGGTAGATCGACGCCTCTTCTGCGGCTGCGTGCGGTAGGAGCTCATTGTTGAGGAAGTCGAGAACCGCGCCGGCGCGCTCACGGGCGGCACGCTGGTCGAGTTCCGGAAAGACGGTCGCGAGTTCGCGAAGGTCGGTCAGGTGGGCGCGGATGGCGAAATGTTCGTCGGTGATGAGCTGCTCAACGCTGCCCGGGGTTGCAGCAGGGGCAGGGGGGGCGGCCTTGGGGCTGTCCATCTGGGTTGCCTCTTAGAATGGAGAATAAAAACTGTCTGTATCGTTTTTACCATGGTATGGGTGTAAAATCAAGCCCATGGCCCCCCGAGCCGGGCTGGTTCCGCCACCCCCGCCACCGCTCGACCAGCAAACCTACCGCGTCCTGAGTAGCGCGAGTCGGGTGCGCCTGCTGGAGGCGCTTCAGTCCGAAGGGCCACTCGAGGCCGACCAGCTCGCCGCCCGCCTCGGCTTGCACCTCAACACCGTCCGGGCACATCTCGAT
>Ga0307373_10003163_pt1 | contig 28925 bp, 24 predicted proteins | sample OX2MG_FD_202534 | JGI IMG/M metagenome (GOLD analysis project Ga0307373, IMG submission 202534) | Soil microbial communities from Risofladan, Vaasa, Finland - OX-2 | ecosystem: Environmental > Terrestrial > Soil > Coastal area > Acid sulfate soil | place: Finland: Risofladan, Vaasa | collected... | reverse complement strand
GCACTGGCGGTGACCATCGCCTTGCTGTTCTGGGGTTGGCTCTGGGGCGCGATCGGACTGATTCTGGCGATCCCCATCACGGCCACGATCAAAGTGATTTGCGACCACGTGGACGGTTGGAAGCCCGCCGGCCGCTGGATGGGCGCCTGACGGGCGCATGGAAGGAAAACGGGCGCGCGAGCACAGGCGCGAATGCAACCGGCGGACCGCCGAAGCCAAAAACCGCAGGCCGCGCTGCGCCAGCTTCCGCGTGAAAAGGCGGCGCAGCCATTCCGGTTACGCCAGTTTTTCCAGATTTTTTCAGAACCTTACGCCCGATCCTTTTTCCCAGGACCTTAGGCCAGGTCCTCCGGACGGATCGGCAGTCGGCGGATGCGCTTGCCGGTCGCGGCGAAAATCGCATTGCACAACGCCGGTGCCACAGGAGGCACGGAAAGCTCGCCCGCGCCAGTGGGATTCTCCACGCTGGGAACGATGTGCACTTCGACGACGGGCATTTCGTTCAAGCGCAACACGGGATAGTTGTTGAAGTTGGTTTGCGTGACGCTGCCGCCATCAATCGTGAGCGTGCCGTGCAGCGCCGAAGACAGACCGTACACGACCGCGCTTTCGCTCTGCGCCACGATCGCGCTGGGATTCACGACGCGCCCCACGTCCACCGCGCATACGACCCGGTGAACTTTCACCATTCGCTCGCTGCGATTCACTGAAATTTCGATCACTTGCGCGGCATAGCTTTGAAACGCGAACAGTACGGCGATTCCGCGAAACCGCCCGGCGGGCAGCGGCTTGTCCCAACCCGCTTTTTGCGCGGCCAGCTCCAGTACGCCGCGGTGGCGCAGGGACTTGCCGAGCATGTTCCTGCGGAATTCATACGGATCTTTTTTGGCCGCGTGCGCGAGTTCGTCCACGAAACTTTCGCTGAAAAATCCGTTTTGCGAATTTCCCACCGAGCGCCAGAAGCCGACCGGGATACCCGGCTCGGTTCGCTGGTAATCCACCAGAATATTGGGAATCGAATAGGGCAGGTTGGCGACCCCTTCGACGCTAGTGGGGTCCATGTTATTTTTGATCCGGCCCGGGAACTGGGCCTCCATGATCGAAGGGCAGGCGATGCGCGTGGTCCACGCGGCCGGCCATCCGTTTGCGCCGATCGCGCCGGCCATGCGCGCGTAGGAGGCGGGACGGTAATAGTCGTGCTGCGTGTCGTCTTCCCGCGACCACGTCAGCTTTACCGGCGCGCCCACTGCTTTGGAGATTTGCACCGCTTCCCCGATGAAATCGTTGGAGCCTCTGCGTCCGAAACCGCCCCCCAGGAATGTCGTGTGGATAAATGCGGCCTCCGGCTTCAATCCGCAAATTTTGGCAGCCATTGCCTGCGCAACTGTTTGAAATTGAGTCGGGGCCCAGACCTCCACGCGGTCCGCGCGAACGTCCGCGGTGCAGTTCTGCGGTTCCATCGTGGCGTGCGCCTGATAGGGAACCTCGTACACCGCCTCGAGTTTTGTTTCCGCCCCGGAAAGCGCGGCAGCGGCGTCGCCTTCCTTGCGGGCTACCACTCCCGGCTGCATCGTTCGCTCGGCAAACAGCTTGCTGATGCTTTCGCTCGAGACGCCCGCGTTCGGCCCGTTATCCCACTTTACATCGAGCGCGCGCCGACCCTGCATGGCCGTCCAGGTGTTGTCGGCCACCACGGCGATTCCGCTGGAAATTTCGACCACGTTCTTGACGCCGGGCACAGCCTTGGCCCTGGTCGCATCGAAGCTCGCGACCTTCCCGCCAAACACCGGGCAGCGCAGCACGACCGCATAGAACATTCCCGGACGGCGCGTATCAATGCCGAACTTGGCGCTGCCATTTACTTTGTCCGGCGTGTCCAGCCGTTTGGTGGGCTTGCCGATCACGCGGAAATTTTTGGGGTCCTTGAGCGGCACATCGGCGGGGACGGGGAGTTTTGATGCCGCTTCGGCCACGCTGCCATAGGTGAGCTTGCGCTTGCTGCCGTCATGGAAGATCATGCCGTTTTCGGCGCGGCATGTGGACTTATCCACGCCCCATTTCTGCGCGGCGGCCTGCAGCAGCATTTCCCGCGCCGCGGCTCCGGCCTTGCGCATCGGGTCCCACGAGGAACGCATGCTGGAACTGCCGCCCGTGCCCTGCATTCCGAATGCAGGGTTGTAATATTCCTTGGCTGCCGGCGCAAATACCGTGTGGATTTTTTTCCAATCGCATTCCAGCTCTTCGGCGGCCAGCATGCACAGCCCGGTCAGGATGCCTTGGCCCATTTCCGATTTGTCGATCACGATGGTTACGCTGTTGTTCGGGGCGATGCGCATCCAGGCATTCAAAACCGCCGGCGCTGCCACGACGGCAGGCGATGCCGCAAACACTTCATGGCTCCCGGGCAAATAGAATCCGATCACCAGGCCCGCCGCTCCGGCCGCGCCTGTCTTCAGGAAGCCGCGACGATCGATTCCCGTTGTTGTGCTTGCGCTCATGCCGCACCTCCCGCTTCCGACGTCCGCGCGTTCTGCGCCTCCGCCGGAGCCTCCGCCGGCGCGAGCTCCGCGGATCTTTTCGCGCGCGCGCCCTGCAGCTTCGCGGCGCGGTGCACCGCCTCGCGAATTCGCTGATAGGTGCCGCAGCGGCAGATATTGCCCTTCAGGGCATCATCGATTTCCGAGTCGCTTGGATTGGCGTTCTTGGCCAGCAGCGCCGCCGTCGTCATGATCTGTCCCGACTGGCAATAGCCGCATTGCGGCACGTCAATCTCAATCCACGCGCGCTGTACCGGATGGCTGCGGTTGGGAGAAAGCCCCTCGATGGTGGTGATTTTCTTTCCCGCCACGGCCGAAACGGGCGTGATGCAGGAGCGGGTGGCGTTGCCGTCCACGTGCACCGTGCAGGCGCCGCACAGGGATACGCCGCAGCCGAATTTCGTACCCGTCATGCCCAGCGTGTCCCGCAGGACCCACAACAGCGGCATGTCCGGGTTGACATTTACCGTTTCCGGTTTCCCGTTCAACATAAATTGGATCGCCATGCGAAGCCTCCAGCAAGGAAAATATCACCGCTGCGCGCGCGGGATGCGTGCCACCGGATTGCAAGCGTGTTGCCTGCCCGGACATGCACCAGGGAATATTACTGCAATTCGCGTCTTGCGGAGTGAGAAACCGGTATTTATTTGCGGGACTTTTTTCGGTCCAGTTTGAGGGTCAGGACGAACTCCTTGCGCGGGTCGAGGTTGGAAACCGTGTGCGAAGACGAAGTCCAGCCATCGTGTTCGGCATGAACCTCGTAGTCCACGTTGAGGTCCAGGCCGCTGAATCGAAATCTGCCGTTGGTATCGGAAAGATGAGTGACGATGTCCTGGGTGCGAAGGTTTTTCAGATAGACGATGGCCGAATCCACGGGAGTTTCGTCTTTGTTCACCACCGTGCCCCGCACGGTCCGCAGCTCCGATTCCCGGCCCATGGGCTTTCCCTGGGCATACAGCAGGGTGCCAGCCATGGTCACCAGCACGGCGAGAGCAAGATTCCTGGACGCGTTGTTCATCGTTTCCCTCCGGCGAGTTGTTCCATCGGTATCGTCAGATCTTCGCGATTGCCTTCGCGAGTGTCGATTTTGCGCGTTTGCGGCTGGAAGCCGTGCGCGTCAATCGTCAATTCGTACTCGGCCCCCTGTTGGACCCGGATTCCAAGCTCGCCCCGCCGGTCGGACATGGCCTGCCAGCGAAACTTTCGTTCGTTCGCGCGGCGAACGCGCACTCTGGCGCCGGGCAGCGTGAAACCCTGGTTCGTGAACAACGTAACGAAATTGACATAGTCGTGCACGTGAGAAGCGCGGTGAGTCCGGGCGGCTGCGGGAACAGCAGCCGCTCCTGCCGGCCAGACCAGGGCCAGCAGGCATATCACCAAGGACATACGGGGTAAGATGACCGAACGGAGGGAATGGATACCGGAAGATTTTGAAGAAACGGTCAAACGTCCTCTTCTTCTTCCTCGTCTTCCTCATCGTCATCGTCATCCTCATCCAGATCATCCTCGTCGTCAGAATCCTCGTCCTCATCTTCGTCGTCATCGTCATCCGAAATGGCATTGACCTTGACGGGATGAATCTGCACGACTTCCATTTCTGTTTCGCACTCAGTACAGGCCAGGATTTCGCCTTCCTCGACTTCGTCTTCATCAACATCAATTTCGGTACCGCACTTAGGACAACGGACCACGGCACAAACCTCCTCGGGGAATTCGGACGCACCTTCTACTGAAGTATTATATAACGCGAAGCGGGCCGGGAGGGAAGCGGCCAAAATTACAATGGCACCCAAACGCGAATACCCGGAACACCCCCTGGTCGGCGTGGGCGGCGTGGTGATCGATGCCGGCCGCGCCCTGCTGATCCGGCGCGCCAGCCCGCCGCTGCAAGGCCAGTGGTCCATCCCTGGCGGCATGCTGGAAGTGGGAGAAACACTGGAACAGGGCGTCGTGCGCGAACTCACGGAAGAAACCGGCCTGGAAGTGAACGTGATCGAGCTCATCGAGGTATTCGAAGGAATTTTTCCCGCTCCGCCAAACCCCGACGGCTCGCCCGGAAACCCCGCCCGGCCGCAGTACCACTTCGTGATCCTCGACTATCTCTGCGAGATTCGGAGCGGAACAACTGGCGCCCGCAGCGACGCGCTGGAATTAGCCTGGGCGCGGGAGGAAGAATTGGTGAAGTTCGATTTGACCGTGGCAACCAGGCGGATTTTGCGAAAGGCGTTCGCCCGGGCACGCGAACGGACGGAAAAACTAGCAGAAGGAAGATCAGTCGATTAACTTGCGGCCGAGGCGCTAGGGGGGCAATTGAACTCGGAAAGGTCTGAGATTCATCCCGGGGATATCATTTCCTATATGGAGATGTGTGGATATGAAGGAGCGAGCCTCCAACGTGGCATGAATTTCCGCCTTGGGGGCAAAGCGAGCGTAATTCTCATGAGTTTGCGAGCAGGCGCTCCATATGCCGACCGAATCGAGAACGGTGGTCAGGTTTTGATTTACGAGGGACATGACATCCCAAGAACCAAAGACGGTCCAGACCCTAAAGAAGTCGACCAGGTGGATATTTTCCCAACGGGGACACCTACGCAAAACGGATTGTTTTGGAAAGCGGCACTCTCATACAAGACCAAAAGTGCACCTCCTGAGTTGGTGAGGGTCTATGAGAAAATTAAGACTGGTATCTGGGCTTACGCTGGTCTCTTCGAACTTATTGACGCGCAAAGACAAGAAGAAGGTGGGAGAAAAGTATTCAAATTCAAGCTTCAGCTAAGTAAACAACAAGATTACGCTCCCTCCTCCGAGTCAACTAAAGAAATTGAACATGATCGTCTTATTCCTACCCACGTAAAGATCGAAGTCTGGAAAAGAGACAAGGGAAAGTGCGTACTTTGCGGCAATAAAGAAAACCTCCATTTCGATCACATCGTTCCGTTCTCAAAGGGAGGGACGTCATTGCTGGCGAAAAACATTCAATTGCTCTGTGCAAAACACAACCTTCTGAAGCGAGACAAGATCGAATAGATTGAATTGCTATCTCGCCCCATCCATGATGCACAATAGGTTTCAAAAGTTTATGTAGACGTCTTGTCCGGCGTTTTCCAGCCGTATCGCCCGAGCAGCGGCACGAACTTGCAGTCGAACAGCTCGCGAGATTTCAGCTCGCCGTTTTCCTTCCTCGCCAACACTAGCTCCTGATTTTCCCGGCTGCCCACCGGAATCACCAGGCGTCCTGCCTCCCGCAGCTGCCCGGCAAGCACGGCCGGGATTTCCGGGGCCGCGGCGGTAACCAGAATTGCGTCGTAGGGCGCAGCGTCGGGAAAGCCGGCGGAACCATCCCCGTTGTGCACGTGCACGTTGGCATAGCCCAGATCGGTCAGGCGTTCCTGCGCGTCTAGCGCCAGCTGCGCGTGGCTTTCTACCGTAATGACTTCGCGCGCCAGCAGCGAAAGCACGGCGGCCTGGTAGCCCGATCCCGCGCCGATTTCCAGCACGCGTTCGGAACCGGTGAGTTCCAGCGCTTCGGCCATGGCCGCCACCATGTACGGCTGCGATATGGTTTGACCTTCGCCGATCGGCAGCGGTTTGTCCGCATACGCGTCACTTTTAAATTCGGCGGGAACAAACTCGTGCCGCGGAACACTGGCCATCGCTTCCAGAACGCGCGGCGAGGTAACGCCCCGCTTGCGAATCTGGGTCTCCACCATGGCGAGGCGCGCGGCGGTCAACGCATCGCGCGGTGGATCGGAAACTGCACCGGAGGGAAGATCAAAATCGCGCATGGCCGATTATAAACTCGGGCGCAAAAAAATCAGAAAAACATCCGGCCAGGTTTCGCGCACGTCTACGGGGATCGCAGGAAATGAAAGTAGGACAGGCTTCAGCCTGTCCGGTTTAGATTTCGCCCGCTCAAAATGCGGACAGACCGAAGCCGGTCCTACTTCCTGCGGGACTGACTGAGCAGGTTCACAAACAAACGGAACGCGCCGGGATTGCCGTTGGGCAACTGCCGCGAGAACGAGAGACCCGTATAGATGTAGACGCCCTTGCCGGTGCGGGTCCAGACGAGGCTGCCGAGCAGATTTTTTTCTCCCGGATCGTGCATGGAGAGAACGGTGTGATATTGCGGGCCCCACTTTTCCCAGAAATACAGGCCGCGCTCCTGCACCCAGCCGTCAAAATCGTGGGCGCCGATTTTATTGGGGAAATTCAGAAGCGGACTCGCGGGATCGGTGAAATGCACGACCGCGTTTTCGTCGGTAATGCGCGGGCCCGAACCGATGGTCGCGGGGAACGGGGAAAGCTTGTGGGCATCCCAGATGTTGGGGCGCTGGTCCTGCACCACGAGCGTGCCGCCGCCTGCGGCGTAGTCGAGCAGGCGCGCGTTGGAAGCGACGGCGTCCGGGCGCAATTCATACGCGCGCAGGCCGAGGACGATGGCGTCGAAGCGGCTGAGATCGTCAAATGCCAGCGCCTTCGCGTCGAGCATTTCGACGTTGACGCCCAGGCGGCGCAGCGAGTCCGGTATGGGGTCGTTGTCGGCGGCCACGTAGCCCACGCGGAGATGCTCCGGCAGGTTGATGGCGAACGCGTGCACGGGCACCGTGGCGGGCGCGCTCCACAAGTAGGTTGGCAGGGAAGGCAGCGGCTCGAGCGAAGTTTCGAACGTTTCCGCGCCGCGCTTCGCATAAGCCTTCAGCAGGTAATTTCCCGCCGCGATATTCGCCGGGGGCACGACCGTGAGGTGCACCAGGCGGTCACCCGCGCCGGAAAATTCGATGGACTCCGGCGCCGGCGCTTTCCAGCCGGACGGCACTTCGATTCCCACGGTAACCTTCGACGGCGTCACCGCAAACGAATGCACGCGCGCGAAGATGTCGAACTGCCTGGGCTGGTGCGACTCGACGACCACATACTGCTCCGGCTCCGGAGTGAGTGCGACCGGCGGCACGATGCGCAGCGGGTAGTCCAGTATCCTGACGGTGGAAGAATGCAGGCTTTTCACCGGAGCCGCGAAATCAAAGGCGTAACCATCGACTTCGACGCGGGTCCGCGCATGAACCAGCGGCGGAGGAAACGGGAACATAAAATCGCCCGGCGTGTGCGGCGTTTTCGCCCCGGCGGGAACCGCGACGCTGAAATTCGTCGAGCCGTTCTTTTCTTCTTCCTTCTCGATGGTCCATCCGGATGGCAGCGTCAAGATGGGCTTGGAGAAGGTGACCTGCGCGTCGCTGCGGTGAGATACCTGGGCGCGCACGTGAAAATCCTCTCCGGGGACAAGGTCGCTGCGGTCGGCGTTGGAAACGATTTTAATCGCGTCAGCGTCGCTGAGCGCGTGATTGATGCGTCCGCGCACCTGCTCGAGTTCCCACAGGGCGTTGGCCGCGCGCGCATCCTGCGAGTGTTTTACCTGATCTTCCAGGGAAGCAATCTGCTTGCCCGCTGCGGCGATGGAGCGGACGGCTGCAGGCCAGTCGAGCTTTTCCGCGGCCGCGCGGGCCTGGTCCAGCGCATGATCGGCGGCGGCCAGAGCCTGTCCGGCGGGAACGGGAATCAGGCCGGCCAGCGACGTGATCGGCTGAGCGAAATCCGCAGAAGTGGGCGCCCCGCCCGTCGAACGCTTCAGCCCATAGGGGCGGCGCAAAAACGGGGAATTCAGGAACGCCGTCACGCCCTGCGAGCGATGGTGCAGATACCCTTCCATGGCAATGTCGCGATACGTGCGGCCCCAGATGGGCGAAATATCATCGGCGGGCACAACCCAGGACCCGGTGTAGTCCACATGGGTGTCCTCGCGGCTATGCGGCCGCACTGGATTGAGAATCATTTCCGTGTGCCACGGCTTCAATCCTTCGGCAATCTGGTCGGGGTACTTGGTGGGATCGGCGGCGTCGCGAACCGCGCGCGGCGTCTGGTAACCGGAATCCTGATGGTTGCCGTGCCCGGTTTTCTGATTGGCCCATCCGTTCACGACGATGTTCGGGCGAACGGTGCGAATGATGCGCACCATGTCCTCCACTTCGACGCCGTGCCATTTTTCCATGGTTTCTTTGAGTGTTTTCGAAAATCCGAAATCGGTGACGCGAGTGAAATAGAGATGCGGGCCTTCGACGTTCATCGCCTCGGAAAGCTCGGCACTGCGCAGCACGCCGAGTTGCGCGCCCTGTTCGGGGCCAATGGCGTTTTGTCCGCCCTCGCCGCGATTCAGCGTGAGCAGCGTGGTATCCGTGCCCAGGGCGTGGGGCAAATAGGTGAGCAGGGTGGACGCCTCATCGTCGGGATGCGCGACCGTGAAGAGCACGCGCGTCACCACGCGCGCTTTCTGAATTGCTTCCAGCGTGTCCCCGACGCTCTGGCCGCGTCCCGGCACATTCGGTTCGTACTGCTGCGCGGCTACGCGCGTAAAAACACCGGTGACAACCGGCTCGGCAACGACGGCCAGCGCCACCAGAAGCGCCAGCGGCGCCAGTTTCAGCCAGGTCTTCTTCGTTGTCGTTGTTGTCGTTGTCGTCTTCTTCCTCGTCGTCATCATTCTTGCGCCCCCACAGCTGCACCAAACGGCCACACGCGCCGGTAGCGCGCCTGAATCATGTACGTGAGGATGCCCAAAGCGATCACGATGAGTCCTCCAATCATAAATGTCCATCCTGTGTAATAGAACAGCGCCGCCCAGCCCAGGATCGAAAACACGGCCGGCAAAGGATAAAACCACATCTTAAAGGGAATACGCGAGAGAGGCCAGCGGCGGCGCAAAATGATCACGCCCACTCCCTGGCTGATGAACTGCACCAGGATGCGCACGGCGATGATGGCCTTGATGACGGTGGAAAGCCGAAACATCACGCTGAACACCAGCGAAACACCGCCCAAAAACAGCAACGAGACGTGCGGAAAATGCTTGGTGGGATGCACGCGCGCGAAAATAGGGAAAAAATTGCCGTCTTCCGCCGCGGCAAACGGAACCCGCGAATAGCTCAGCAGCGTGGTGAACAGCGACGCAAACGCGATCCACAGGATCATGATCGTGGCAAACGTGGCGGCGCGCGTCCCGTAGAGCTTCTCGACGAACGTGCTCACGATGTATTGCGAATGCTGCGCTTCGCGCCACGGCAGCACGCCCAGAATGCTCGTCTGCATCCCCAGGTACAGCACGGCGATCCCCGCGATGGATATCAGGATGGCGCGCGGAATGTTGCGCTCCGGCTGGCGAATCTCCGCGCCCAGATTGCAGATGTGGTAGTAGCCCAGGTAGGTGTAGATCGTGTCGACCGTCGCCGAACCGAGCCCCGCAAAAAACAGCCAGGACCAGTTCCACGCCCCCGGCGGAAAATCAAACGCCATCTTCGCCGAAAAATGCGTCGCCCCGCCCCAGATCATCCACAAAATCGTGCCCACCACGCCGACCCACAGAAGTTTCGAGATCAGGCCAACCGCGGTGATCCGCCGGTACAACAGCACGATCAGGGAAGCCACCAGCACGGCGGAAATTACTTTTTGCTGGTACGGACCCAGCGGAACCAGATAGGTGAGGTATTGCGAAAAACCGATTGCGCCCGAAGCCACCACCAGCGGCGCCTGTATCAGCGTCTGCCAGATATACAGGAAGGACATCAGCCGCCCGCCGCGCCCCGGCCCGTACGCCTCGCGCAGAAACGCATACGTGCCGCCCGCGCGCGGCATGGCCGCACCCAGTTCGGCCCACACCAGACCGTCCAGCAGCGAAAGCACCGCTCCCGCCACCCACGCCAGCAGGCATTGCGGCCCGCCCATCGCCTGAATCACCAGCGGAATCACGATGAAGGGGCCAATCCCCACCATCGCGTTCATGTTCAGGGCCACGGCCTCGGTGAGCCCGAGCCCTCGTTCGAGTCGATCCTCTGGCAAAGGTGTGGACATTGGGTTATGTAAAACGGCCAAAGCATATCAGATGCTTGCCGGAGGCTAAAGCTTCGAGGTAAATCGAATGCGCGCCGCCATTCGGAAAATCGCGGGAACGCTGCGCGCCTGCTACCAGATGGTCATGGACTGTTCGAACAGGCGCGCCAGTTCTTCGGGTCCTAAGGGACGCGGCGAAAGTTTGGTCACCCGGTGCTGCGGCAGCGTGCCTTCGACCAGCGCCGGGATATCCGCGGGCTGGTAGCCCAATTCCCGCAGGCCGTTGGGAACTTTCAAGTCCCGCATCATTTTCACAATCTGGTCCGCAAGAATTTTTCCGGCATCTTCCCGCTTTGCGCCGCTGACATTGGCGCCCAACACTTCCGCGGCCTTGAGGTGGCGCTCCGGGCACGCCGAAGAAGTGAACCGAAACACGGCCGGCGCATTCACAATCACCGAAATGCCGTGCGGCACCATGGGATGATCGGCGGCATAGCCCTGCGGGCGGTAATTCCGCACCAGGCCCGCGACCGGATAGGACATCCCGTGCGGCAGGTGCACGCCCGCATTTCCAAACCCGATTCCCGCATAGGATGCGGCCAGCAGCATGCTGGCGCGGGCTTCGTCATCGGCCGCATCGGCGACCGCGCGGCGCAGGTAGGTCCCCACGAGGCGAAGCGCTTCCAGGCTCCACAGATCGCTGATGGGGTTTGAGCCTTGATACGCCGGGCGCAGGATGGGCCGCTCGGGCCGCGGGCGCTGCTGAAAGGGAAGGGCCGTGTATGACTCCACCGCGTGGCTCAAGACATCGAGGCCGGAAGAGGCGGCGACGGCGGGCGGCAGCGTCCGTGTGTTGTCCGGATCCACCAGGCCGAGGGTCGGCCTCAGGCGGCGATGCGCGATGCCCGTCTTCGCTTTCATCGGGGCAAAATCAAAAATCGCCACGCCCGTGGTCTCGCTGCCCGTCCCCGAGGTGGTAGGGATTGCCAGCAGGGGCTTCAGCGGGCCGGGAACGGGAAGTCCGCGGCCGATGGGCGGATTCACGTAATCCAAAAAATCGGCCGGATAAGAGCTGTACAAATTCGCCGCTTTGGCCGTGTCCATCGTGGAGCCGCCGCCCACCGCGACAATGGCGTCATATTCCCCGGCCTGCGCGGCGGTTGTGGCCTCGCGAAAGGATTCATCGGAAGGCTCGACGCGCACACGATCGAAAATCGAAAAGCGTATTTTTTGATTTTCCAGGGATTCCAGCACGGTGGCCACCGGAGGAAGCGCGCGAAGAACAGGATCGGTGAAGACCAGGACGTTCTTTTTGCCGAGGTCGGCCAGTTCGGCGCCGACTTCGCGCGTAACTCCAAAACCGTAGCGAATGGCGGTGGTCGCCATTTCGAATGCATATTCATTCGGCATGATGCGCCCTCGCGGGAAGCGTCCCGCAAAAATAAATTATTAAATCCGGAAATATCGGCCTGGATCCCGGCCCCGCAAATCCTACCTTTCTCCCCTTCGCGACACAATGCATTTGCCGGAGGAACCGGCCGACCCGCCGGTTGGGGGTTTGCGCGACGCAGAACAATTTGACCCGCGCGGAATTGTTTCGGGTGTATAACGGAGCGCATCCCGGCCGATCAAAGATTTTCCCTGGAAATGCTCCGGCCGGGCAAATCGCGCCGGCAAAAAAATTTGCGCGCGCAAGCGGACGGTTTTAGTAATCTTTCTAAAATTTTCTGATAATCGAGGAAACCCATGCCGAACAGCCTGCTCCCCACAACCCTGGTTGGATCCTACGCGCAGCCCGACTGGCTGATTGATCGCCAGAAGCTCGCGGGTCGTTTTCCGCCGCGGGTTCGCGCCCTGGAACTCTGGCGCGTTGCCCCGGAGTGGCTCGCCCAGGCGCAGGACGACGCGACGCTACTGGCCATTCGCGATCAGGAGCGCGCCGGCGTGGACATCCTGACCGACGGCGAGATGCGCCGGGAAAGCTATTCAAACCGCTTTGCGACCGCGCTCGAAGGCGTGGATATCGACAACCCGGGAAGCGCGCTCGACCGCAGCGGACATCCGAACCCCGTGCCGCGCGTCACCGGCAAAATTCGCCGCAAACATCCCGTGGAGGTCCGGGACGTCCAATTCCTGCGCGCTAATACCACCCACAAAATCAAGATCACCGTTCCCGGGCCATTCACCATGAGCCAGCAGGCGCAGAACGATTACTACTCAAGCGAAGAGGAGCTGGCCCTGGATTATGCGGCCGCTGTAAACGAGGAAATCAAGGATCTGTTCGCGGCTGGCGCCGATGTGGTTCAGATCGACGAGCCGTACATGCAGGCGCGCCCCCAAAAGGCCCGGCTGTACGCCCTTTCCGCCTTGAAGCGCGCCCTGCAGGGCGTGACCGGAACCACGGCCGTGCACCTCTGCTTCGGATATGCCGCCATCATTCATGAACGCCCGGCGGGATATTCGTTTTTGCCGGAACTGGCCGAATCCCCGGCCCATCAAATTTCCATTGAAACCGCGCAGTCCTCGCTGGATTGCTCGGTTTTGCAGAAACTTCCGGGAAAGACAATCATTCTGGGCGTGCTCGACCTTTCCACGCACGAGGTCGAAACGCCGGAGGTTGTGGCCGCGCGGATACGGCGCGCCCTGCCGTTCGTCAATCCGGAACGCATTATCGTGGCGCCGGACTGCGGCCTCAAATATTTGCCGCGGGAGGTTGCTTTTGGAAAAATGAAGGCCATGGTGGATGGCGCGGCGCTGGTGCGGGGAGAATTAACGGCGCGCGCAGCCGCGAGATAAACATCCTCTGCACCGTGGCGCCCGGCGCCTGCTGCTTTTCGGAGAACCACGCCGATGATTATCGAAAACCTGGAGCAAGTCACCGATGCGGTCCTGGAAGAGATGCGGCGCACGCCGGACCCTCGTACAAAGCACATTCTGGAATGCCTGGTTCGGCACCTGCACGCGTTCGTGCGCGAAGCCGGCCTCACCGAAAAAGAGTTCGACCAGGCCCTCGATATCGTCGCCGCGCTGGGACAGCTCACCACCGAAAGCCACAACGAAGTTAGGCTGATGGCGGGATCGCTGGGCCTGTCCACGCTGGTTTGCCTGATGAACAACGGCCCCGCCGCCGCGACCGAAAGTTCCGCAAACCTACTGGGGCCGTTTTGGAGGGCCGATTCGCCGAAAACGGAAAACGGGGGTTCCCTGCTGCGCTCTCCGACTCCCGGGCCGGCTTTATTTTTTAAGGGCTGGGTGCGCGATCAGCAAGGCAGGCCGGTTGCCGGGGCCGAAGTCGATGTTTGGCACGCCTCCCCCGTGGGCCTCTATGAGAATCAGGACCCCGAGCAGGCGGAAATGAATCTGCGAGGAAAATTTACCACCGATGCCGGCGGGCAATTCAGCTTCCGCAGCATCAAGCCGGCGGGATATCCGATCCCGGCGAACGGTCCGGCGGGGGCTTTGCTGCGTGCGCAGAAACGCCACGCGTTTCGCCCCGCGCACCTGCACTTCCTGATTTACAAGCCCGGATTTAAAACCATCACATCGCAGATTTATTCCCCTGACGATCCCCTGCTGGAAAGCGACGCGCAATTCGGTGTGACCCGCGCGCTCATCGGGAAATACGTGGTCCATGAAAACGAGCCGCCCCCGGCCCCCGATGTTACTGGCGAGGGAACAGGCGCAGTGACGGAAAATGTGACGGGAAAATGGTACTCGCTCGAACATACCTTCGTCCTGCAGCCGGGCGAGCCCTGGCTGCCCAACCCGCCCGTTTCCAAAAAAACCACCGAGCGCGCGAAAAACGGCCGGAAATCATGAGACTTTCCGGGCGGGAGTAATCCGAAAAATTTTTTCGGCGCAAAATTCCCATCGCGACGTCCGCGACGCCGTGTTCGGGAGGATCGAAAGCGTTCCTGCATCGTCGTATTCCCGTCGAATCCCGTTGTTCCCGCTCAGCCGGCAAAGTATATTTCCCGAACTGAGGTTTCCCATGGAGAACTCCGGCGGACGCAGCGGGAACACGCAGGCGTCCAGCACGCGCTTCGTTTACATCGCGTCGGTTTTCGCGGCGCTCGGTGGTTTGCTCTTTGGATACGATACCGGGGTCATTTCCGGGGCTTTAATTTTCATCCGGCAAAGCTTTTCCCTCTCTGTTTTTCACCAGGAAATCGTTGTCAGTGTCGTTCTGGTCGGGGCGTCGATCGGGGCGCTCGGCGGCGGCCGCCTGGCCGATCGATTCGGGCGTCGCAAAATGTTGTTCCTCACTTCATTGATCTTCATCGCGGGAGCGATATTGTGCGCCTTTGCCGTGTCGGTCACGGTCCTGGTCATCGGCCGGACGATTGTGGGATTTGGAATCGGGCTGGCCAGTTCCACGGTGCCCCTGTACATCTCGGAAGTCGCTCCGGCAAACGCCCGCGGGTGGCAGGTTTCGCTGTTTCAGCTGGCGATTACGATTGGAATTCTCAGCGCCTACATGGTGGATTTCGCATTCGCGAAAACCGCGGATTGGAGATGGATGCTGGGTCTGGCCGCGGTGCCGGGTGCGATTTTATTTCTGGGGATGCTGTTCCTTCCGGAAACGCCGCGCTGGCATGCGCAACGCGCGAATTTTGAGATGGCCCGCGACGTACTGGTCCGAATTCGCGGCACGCAAGACGTGGATGCGGAATTGGAGGAAATCCGGGTAACGCTGCAACAGGCGCCGGAACGCGGCCGCTTCTCCGACCTTCTCCTGCCCGCGGTTCGACCTGCGCTGATCATCGGGATCGGGCTGGCCGTTTTTCAGCAGATTACAGGGATCAATACTGTCATTTACTATGCGCCGACCATCATTCAATCGGCGGGCATCCCATCCGCCTCCGGCGCGATTCTTGCCACCGCGGGGATTGGCCTGGTGAACGTGATCATGACCGTGGTTTCCATGTGGCTGATCGACCGGGCAGGGCGGCGGCCGCTGCTGCTCACGGGGATCGCGGGGATGGCCATCAGCCTCGGAGTGCTGGGATACATCTTCCACATGCCGGCGCGGAGCGGCGGAATTTCAGAGCTTGCCGTGATCACGCTGATGGTTTACGTCGCTTCCTTCGCAATCAGCCTGGGACCCATCTTCTGGCTGATGATCTCGGAAATCTATCCGCTTAAAATTCGCGGCGGGGCGGAGGGCCTGGCGGCGGGCGCCAACTGGGTTGCCAATTTTATCGTTTCGCTCACGTTTCTGACGCTGGTGCAGATGTTCGGCACGAGCGAAACGTTCTGGTTGTACGGAGTCCTGGCGGTAGCGGCCTGGATTTTCTCTTACTACCTAGTGCCTGAAACCAAAGGACGCACGCTGGAGGAAATCGAGAACTCCTGGCGCACGGGACGCCGCCGAGCGCATTGAGGCCGGTCCATCGCAAACGCGAATCGCGATGGAAAGGTTTCCGGCGAATACCGAAAGTCGAATGCGAAGGAAATCGAAAGAAAGAAAAAGGAACGATTGCACCGTGGCCGTTGCTGTCCTGCGCAAGTCTGCGTCAACCGGACAGGCTCGCCAGTACGCTCCCCAGCACGATTGCTCAGAGTTTCTTGATGACGACAAGGCTGACATCGTCGGCCGGGCTGGCAAACGCCTGCAAGTCGTTGAGGACCGTGCGAACGATGTCCATGGCGGAGAGATGTTTCGCACCACGAACGGTTTGCTCCAGGCGATCGGGGAAATAGGAATCGTCGCCGCTCTTGTGCTCCTGCAGACCGTCTGTATACAGCAACAAGATGTCGCCGCTCCCCATCAACTTCCACTTGTTTACCTCGTACGGCTCCTTGAACCCCAGCACGCTCTTGCTCCGGTGCCAGTCGATGACGCTCTTGGACGGAATCGTGCCCAAGGGTGGAAATGAGATGCACTTCTCAAGGTCCACCTCCATGAAACGGTCGTACTCGGCTGAGAAGACGATGGGTGGCGGATGGCCGGCCAAAAGAAAACGAAAAGTGGCGTCCTCGGAGATCTCCCCGTAGACAGCCGTGATAAATTTGTCGACCTTCGAAGTGCGGTAAAACCGCTGGTTCAGGTTCTCGAAGAGCCGCTGGGTGACATGACCGGACATGTCCAATTCGTACAGGACCCCCAGCAGAAACGCCTGGTGAAACATCGCCGCCAGCATCGCGTCGGTAGCCCGATGGCCGGAAACGTCAATGAGCGCGACTCCCGCCGTCCTGCGGCAGTGCTCGAGCTTCGCCGCGATGTCCGCCCGCCCGGCATTCTCCGCCACTTTGATACGGGCTTCGATGTCGTGCCGCTTTTTGAAATCCACGTAGATGAGGTGGTCGCCGCCTACGATGCCGTTCAGTGGGAGCGTCTCGCCGTAGACCTCTATCCCGACCAGAGACGGAATGCTCCCCGGCCGGGGCATGATGCCCCTGGCGATTTCTTCAAAATTTTCGAACTCTTTGGCGAGCTGTTCAGGGGTGCCTTTGGCGACTGGTTCCATACCGGTTGATACCGTCCTATACGTTGGCCGCTCCCCATGGCGCCTGCAAATCTCGTCGCCCTCGGAAGATATCGGCCCACGGTCTGCGTAACCGCTACACCATCCTATCAGGACTCTTGCCAGGGAGAAGTCAGATATGCCTGAGCGCCCGGCAGCGACCCAACTGGCACGCCCAGGTTTTCCTTATCAAGCCTAAAATCTGAAGATAGACACGCACGCGTGGCTTAGCCGAACTGGCCTCAACTTTTTCATCTGAACCTTTAGCGGCAGGCGGCACACTGGGAACACTCATTAAAAAATCAACAGGGGTGCGTCGCCCGGCGCCGGAACTTCCAAGCCAGGCGAAAGCCGGTCCACGCGCCTTCAGTTCCGGTCGCCGCCACCGTGCATTTGCCGGCAGACCTTGCAGTAAGTCGGTGGCAGTGTGTTGTCGACGAAGTGTTTCACGGGCTTGAGAGTCTGCAAGTAGGCCAGCATGGAGGCGAGATCCTCGCTGGTCATATTGCGGTACGCGTGCCACGGCATGATCTGGTTGAGCTTCCGTTGGCCGACGTAACCGGTGAGCAGCGCCTGCATGAAAATAGCTCCGTCAATCCCGGTCGGGCCGGGCCTAATGTTGGCGCTGGCCACGCGGCCCCACGGCCCATCGAGATTGAGCCCTCCGGCGAAGGCCATACCCGGGAGCGGCTGCCCGTGCGCGTCCTGGGGCGTGTGGCAATCCGCGCAATGCGCAATCGTCACCAGGTATTTCCCGCGCTTTTCGGGAGTGGATAGGTCGGGTTCCGGCACCGGCGCGTCCAGCGGCTTCGGCACGCTGCGGATCAGGTATTTCACCGGAAAAACCAGCTCGGTTGGCGGCAGCGGATTGTGCACGGCAGGCAGCGACCGCAGATACACGACGACCGAAGCCAGGTCTTCGTCCGACATCGATCGGAAAAACTCAAATGGCATGAACGAAAACAGCGCTCGCCCGTCGTGGCCGATTCCTTCCCGGATCGCGCGCGCCAGTTGGTCGTCGGTCCAGTTGCCGGCACCGGTTTCCGGATCGGGCGTGATGTTCGGGGCAACGACTTTCCCGGGCAATCCCTTCAGGAAGCTCATGTCCTGGCCCGCGCCCAGCATGCCCGGCAGCACCGGCGCGTCGTGCGCCGTCCAATCGTGCGGCGAATGGCAACCCATGCAGTCGGCTACATCGTTGACCAGGTACGCCCCGCGGGCCAGGCGTTGCGGCGTGCTCGCAAACTTGCGCGAGGTTAGCGCGCGCGTCGACGGCCCAAGAAACGGCCGCCATCCGATGGTGAGCGAAATTCCCACGGCCGCAAGGACCACCAGCGCGGCCAGCACCCCTAGCAGAATTTTTGCGAATTTCTTCATTCAAAATCTCCGAACAGAATTTTCCCTTTACTTTGAACAAAGTATCCTACGCTTGCCCCTATCATGAGCGCAACGATTTTACAACCCGAGCGAAACTTGCCGGATTCCCGGCGGCCAGCGCGAAATTCGTTTCCCCGGCAAAACATCCTGGCGCGCATTCCTTCGCGCTTATTTCGCTCAGAAATGAAAAAATGATGCAGAATCTTGCCGGAGCGAACCGCACGCATGCTGAAACTTGGAATCATCCTCACCGCCGCGACTGTGACGATCCTCGTCGTGGAATATTTCCGCGTGCGGCGCAGGGCATTTCCCGCGCACGGCTGGCTGGGCCTGTTTGCTCTGGCCGGCGCGGAGTACCTGATGTTTCACGGCGTCGAGCCGGCGGCCACCTATTTCAGCCCGCTGGCGTGGACGGCATACATTTTGATTGCCGATGCGGCGACGTTTGCCATCTCCGGCCGCTCGCGGCTGCGCGAGGAGCCGCGCGGACTGCTGAAGATGGCGATTCTGTCGATTCCGTTGTGGCTGATTTTTGAAGCCTACAATCTGAAATTGGCGAACTGGATGTACGTGGGCCTGCCGCAAGGCCATTTCGAACGGTGGCTGGGCTTCGTATGGGCCTTCGCAACGATCACGCCGGGAATTTTCATAACCGCCGGGCTGATTGAATCCTTCGGCTGGTTCGAACGCGAATCGCGATCGTTGCGCCTGGGCCGCGCGGCCGAAACGTTTTCGATTGCGCTCGGCGCGGTGCTGCTGATCGTGCCGCTGGCCGTGCCAAAGCGCGTCGGCGCGTATCTGTTCGGCCTGGTGTGGCTCGGCTTTCTGTTTCTGCTCGACCCGGTCAACTACCGGCTGCACTTGCCGTCGTTCGAAGGCGACCTCGCGCGGGGGCGTCGCGGGCGGCTGTATTCGTTTCTCGCGGCGGGCTGGGTGTGCGGCTGGCTGTGGGAGTTCTGGAATTACTGGGCCCGGGCAAGGTGGATTTATACGTTTCCCTCATTTCTGCCCGGGGGGCAGCAATGGAAGATTTTTCAGATGCCCGCGCCGGGTTATCTGGCATTCCCTGTATTTGCGCTAGAATGCTTCGTGATGTACGTGACCGGCGGCTGGTTGTTCAGCCGCAAGTACATCGCCGAAAAGAAGTATCAGGAATAACCGGGTGCGCAAGCCAAGTCTTCCATTTCGCGTGGCGCTCTGCCTGGCAATCGCCGGGTTTGCATCGGGCGAAGCGCGCGCGTCGCAACTCAATGTTCCGCCCGAGGCAAAACAAGCCATCCATCTGATGTATCTGGGCAAGACGGATCAGGCCATCGGCCTGGCCCACAAACTCGAGGCCGAACGCCCCCAGCATCCCCTGGGATATCTCGTCGAAGCCGACATCCTCTGGTGGAAAATCTACTGCAAGTGGTCAGAGCGAAAATACAACACGATTGACGCCTGGAGCCACACGCGCCCGGCCGACGCCGACGATGACGCCGAGCTTGCGCTCGCCGACAAGGTGACCCGTCTGGCCGAGGCCGGCATCGCCAAGTCCGACACGGCCGAAATGGAACTGTATGCGGGGCTGGGCTACGCCTCGCGCGCGCGCGTGCTGGGACTCCGCTACCAGAAAACGTCGGTGGCGCGCGCCGGCGTCCAGGCCCGCGCCCATTTGCTGCGCTGCCTCGCTCTGAACCCGAATATGGCGGACGCCTACCTGGGCCTGGGGCTTTACAACTATTACGTCGATACCCTTTCCACCCTGGCAAAGATTTTGCGCTTTTTCATGGGCATCCCCGGCGGCAGCAAGAGCGAAGGCTTGCGCGAGCTGGAGATCGCTTCCACCAAGGGCGAACTGACCCAAATGGAGGCGCGCTTCAACATGGCCAAGAATCTGCGCAATTACGATCGCGATTATGCGCGCGCCGAGCAAGCCGCCGCCCCGCTCATCGTCGCCTACCCGGAAAATCCGATTTTTCTGCTGCTGGTCGGAGATATCGAGCAGAAACTCGGCCATAAAGACCAGGCCGCGGCGAAGTATCGAGCGGCGGCCGCGGCTCCGTGGGAAGACGCCGTGTGCGCCAAGCGCATGCATCAACTTGCGCGCGAAGCCCTGGCCAGCCTGGGACCCCTTCAGAAGCGGCAGTCCAGCCGGTCCCCGGGCAACGGCGTAACGCGCGCTGTGCATCTCACAAGTCCTGCTGTAAGCTGTGTTGGGGGTGGTGTGGGTTGACTTGACCGTCCTCCGGTGGTATCAGAAACAGGCCGGTTTGGTGGGGGTTCTGCCTAATTTCTTGTGGATCACCGTCGATTTCCTCTACACCCGGATTGTTCTCATGAAATTTACGTCTGCCTGGAGTAATTCCGGGTGGCTCGCGAGGAGCGTGTTCGGATGTGTTCGCGCAAGTGGCTAATCGTGGCATTGGTGGCGTGGGGACTGACGTCCGCGTGCTCCCAGTACAACACGAACCTCACGGTCCAGACTTCTTCCTCGGTAGTGTCGTACATCAGCCCCTCCGCGGTGACTGCGGGAGGACCGGGCTTTACGATTACGGTCAACGGCGGGGGCTATGTTACCGGCGCGATCATCTTGTGGAATGGAACCGCTCTGACAACCACCCTGGTGAGCAGCAAGCAAGTGACGGCGCCGGTTCCGGCGTCTCTGATCGCCGCGACTGGGTCGGTGCAGGTGGCCGTGCAGATTCCCGGCTCGGCATCTTCCCCTACTTCGAACATTTACAACACGACGACCACCGAGGTCTCGAACATCGTCTACCTGACGATTAATCCCGCGGCGGCCGCGGCGCCTGCGGTCACTTCGCTTTCGGCGTCCACCACCTCGCAAGCCTCCTCTCCCTATTGCGGCGCAGCGGGCCTTACGCTCACGGTGAATGGCACCAATTTCACCAGCGATGCGGTCGTGAAGTGGAACGGTTCGGCGCGCACGACCACTTTTGTCAGTGCGACGCAACTAACGGCGGACATTTTGCCGGCGGATACGGCATTTCCCGGCACTGCGGTGGTTTCCGTCTCCAATTCCGCGGGGGCTTCGAACGCTTTGTCGTTCACCATGTCGACGCCGGTCGCGGCGCTGGCGGCGCCGTCGATTGCTTCGCTCTCTCAAACGGATGTTGCCGTGGGAAGCCCGGCAATCACATTGACCGTCACGGGCAGCAACATTCTCCCGTGTTCCGTGGTGCAGTGGGTGAACGGCAGCAACGTCACATCCTCCCTGGCCACCACTTATATCAGCCCCACGCAACTCAGCGCGATCGTGCCGGCGACCGATTTCACCGCCCTGGATACCGCGCAGATCGTTGTGTTCACGCTGGCGCCGGGCGGAGGCACATCCGGCGGAATTTCATTCCATGTTTTGCCTCCCGCCATCACTTCGCTTTCGTCTTCCACGACTTCGTCGTCTTCGACGCCGTCCTGCACCACTTCCGGATTCGTTCTGACCGTGAACGGCACGAATTTCGTGAATGGATCGGTGGTCGATTGGAACGGTTCGGGGCGCTCAACGACATTCGTCAGCTCGACGCAACTTACCGCCCTGATTTCTTCCACGGACATAATTTCCGCGGGGTCCGCAAATATTACCGTGTCCAATTTTGGGGTGAGCTCCTCCGCTGTTCCGTTTACGGTATCCAACGCATCCTCGGCGCTTCCGCTGCCCGCCATCACTTCGGTTTCCCCGGCCAGCGCGACGGCCGGAACCTCGGCGTTCATCCTGACCGTCACGGGCAGCAACTTCGTTCCTTGCTCGGCCGTCGAGTGGAACAGCAGCGTCCGCGCGACGACCTATGTCAGCGCGACGAGCCTGCAAGCGTCCATTCCCGCGTCGGATATCACCACGGTGGGATCGGCCCAGATCACGGTATTTAATCCCACATCGAGTGGTGGCGGAGGCGCGTCCAACGCAATCTCGCTGCCCATTGTCCCTCCGACCATCACGTCGCTTTCTTCGTCCACGACGGCATTGCCTTCCACGCCCTATTGCAGCCCCACCGGCCTCACGCTGACCGTGAACGGCACGGACTTTGCCAGCGGGGTCGTCGTGAATTGGAACGGCTCGCCGCGCCCGACCACGTTCGTGACCTCCACGCAAATCACCGCGGCGATTTCGGCCACGGACACGGCTTTTCCGGGAACGGTGACGATTACGGTTTCCAGTTCCACTGCCACGTCCAATTCACTGACGTTCACGATGACTGATCCCACCTCGCCGCTTCCCACGCCGGTCATCAGCTCTCTCTCTCCAGCCAATGTCACGGCCGGAGCGCCCGCATTCCTGCTGACGGTGAATGGCACGAATCTGCTGCCGTGCACGGTGATTCAGTGGAACGCCAGCAACCGCACGTCAACGTTCATCGGCACGACCGGTGTTACCGCGGCCATCTCGGCGGCGGATGTCTCCACCCAGGGAACGGCGCAGGTCACCGCATTCACGCTCACGGCGGGCGGAGGCGGGGGCACATCGAACCAGTCTGCATTTACGATTTTGAGCTCGTCTACCCCCGCCGCGCAGTCTGGTCCGGTAGCCGCGGCCTCCGGTTCCACGGCCGAGACGACGGCCGGCTCGCTGCCCTTGCCGGTCACCAGCGCGGACGGACGCTACGCCGTGTTCGTGCTGGCTTCGACCGACGGCATTACCGAAACGCCGGGTTCGACGGAAAACATATTTGTTCGCGACACCTGCACGGGAGCCCCAGCGGGCTGCACGCCTTCGACGGCCCTGGAATCCATTGGATTCAACAGCAATCCCGCGGATGGAAACAGCATTTCCCCATCGATCAGCGCGGATGGACGCTACGTGACGTTTGTATCCTCGGCAACGAATCTGGTGGTCAGCGACACCAACGCCGCGAGCGACGTTTTCGTGCGGGATACCTGCGCGGGCGCCGCGTCCGGCTGCACGCCTGCAACGCAACGCGCTTCCGTCGCCTCCGATGGCACGCAAGCCAATGGCGAGAGCACGTCCGCGTCCATCAGCTCGGACGGCCGGTATGTCACCTTCCGCTCATCGGCAACCAACCTCGATCCCGCGGTGTATGTGAATTCCACCGGACTTTTCCTGAGGGATACCTGCGCGGGCGCCGCGTCCGGCTGCACGCCTTCGACGCAATATCTGAATCTGCAAAAGTAAGCGCGCCCGCAAACTCGCCCAAGGGCATATTCTGGCGACAAATTCGTTGAGTCGGAGAGCAGGAGAGGTGTATCGTCCGCTAGCTGGAGGTCCAAATCGGAAATTCGGTTTAAGGGCAGTTTTGGAGTAGCTTGCTTCGCACGATTCGAACTGCGTCAAGAGTTTGAACCGTTCAAATGATTTGAATGGTTTGAACTTTATGAATCATTTGATCAGCTTGCAAAGATCCGCTCATGCGTCGCTTCATCCGACCTTGCACTGGCGCCACGGGACAATATGCTTGCCGGCCGGACAATCTGATCCGGTAAAGTGGGCACCGAAACAGATCAAAACGGGTCAACGAGAGGAGAGGAGAAACGTGATCGGCACTCCCAGGGAAAGCAGAGCTAAATTATTGCAGCTTCTCATGAAAAACCTTTTCATTCGAGGTGCATTCCTGGCGGCGCTGCTTCTCGCCTTGCTAGTGGCGGGCGTACGGCCAGCGGCAGCGGCGGACTGCTCAAGCCTGAGGCACCTGGCTTTACAGGACACGACGATTACCTCGGCGGCGATCGTTCCGGCGACGGGCTTTGTCCCGGAGTACTGTAAAGTTCTGGGAAGTATCCACAACCTGCGGCACTCGACAATCCTGTTCGAAGTTGCGCTGCCGACAACGAAGTGGAATGGAAAGTACTTTGTTGCCGGCGGCGGCGGCTTCAATGGCACGATTCCGAACCTCGATCAGGCGCTCGAAGAAGGGTATGCCGCCGCAGGTTCCGACACCGGACATAAAGCGTCGGACAAGATGTGGGCGCTCAATAATCTGGACGCGCAAAACAATTACGCCTACCTGGCCACCCACGTGGCGACCCTGCTCGGAAAACAGATCTTGCAAGATTTCTACGGGCACAAAGAACAGCGCTCCTATTTTGTGGGCTGCTCGAATGGCGGCAAAATGGCGCTGGCGGAAGTCCAGCGCTATCCGGACGATTTCGATGGGGTGATCGCCGGCGATCCGGTGATTGACCGGACAAAACTCATGATGCAGTTTGCCTGGGATGCCCAAGCTTTGGCGCCTGCGCCGATCCCCCCGAGCAAGATTCCGGTGATTGAAAAGGCCACGCTGAAAGCGTGCCGTCAAAGCGGCGACGAGATTAATGGGCTGATTATGACTCCGGGCCGTTGTCGCTTCGATCCCAAAACCATTATGTGTCCGTCCGGCGACGGCCCCAACTGCCTGACCGCCGGTCAGGTACAGGCACTTCATAAGATTTTGACCGGACCGGTCAATTCCGCCGGCGTGCAGCTTTATCCAGGATTCGTGCCGGGCCACGAAGAAGACTATTCGCAATACATCACCGGAAGCGGAACAGAAAATGCCGAGCCATCCTCCTCATGGAATCTGCAGGACATATTCATGAGGCAGTTTGTGTTCGGTATGAGCTTCGACTCGGTCAAGCAGTTCAACTTGGATCGCGATCCTGCCGCCCTTGCGCCTCTGGCACCAGCCCAGGACAATGCGAATCCCGATCTGTCCCTGTTCAAAGCTCACGGCGGCAAACTGATTCTCTATCATGGCTGGGCGGATCATTCGATTACTCCCCTGCGCACGATTGAATACTACGCAAAAATAATTGATACGATGGGGAAAGACCAGACGCCAGGATCTGAAGATGCCGCCCAGGTGACCGGCTTCGTTCGTCTGTTCATGGCTCCGGGAATGCACCACTGCGGATTGGGACATGAGCTTTGGCCTAACGTGTTCGGGGGTCCTTTTCAGGGTCTGGCTCCGCAAGCCGACGCGCAGCACGATGTGGTCATGGCGCTCGACCAATGGGTTGAAGACGGTGTGGCCCCGGAAAAACTCATCGCCTCCCATATCACCAACGGCGCCGTAGACCGCAGTATTCCCATGTGCCCATATCCCCAGATTCCCGTTTACAACGGCACTGGCGATGCAAACCTGGCAGAAAACTACCATTGTGAAGAGCGGCCCTTTCGCTGGCCCGTGGAAGCCGTACAAGGGATGATGAACTGGGGAAGACCTGCGCATCACAGTGCGGCCCGGAAGAAACCTGTCCGGCAATCCAAAAGGTAGCCAACCCGGGCGTCCAATAAGCGATGAATTTGCCAGCGCAAGACGTGCCTGAAGATCGCGCGCCAAAAAATAAATAAAAATTTTTCAGTCCGGCAGCAGGAATACGCGGTCGGGCGCAAGCTCGACCTTCCAGGGTTGCGGCAGATTGCGGAATTCTTCCCACTCCCTCTTGAAAACCTCGGCTTGCACATGAAAATCCCCGGGGTGCGCGGGAGGAGCGCCGAGGCACAGATCGAGCGTGACGCGGAAGGGCGTTTCCGTCATCGCGGCCAGCCAGCAGGAAAACGTGTTTTCGCGGTTTTCCGGCGCGGCCCGGCCCGCCGGGCGCACGCGCACGTGATGCGCGCGAATCGCGATGTGCGCGGGCGTTTTCGCGAACGGCTGCGCCACGCGGAGCGCGCAGTCCCAGCCCAGCGCTTCGATCCTGCCATCGGCGGCGCGGCGTGCGCGGGAAATATTCTTGCACCCGGTGAGGCGCGCGACGTCGAGCGTCGGCGGGTGCCGGAAGACCTCGTCCTTTGTGCCCCGCGCCGCCACCTTTCCATTCGCCAGAACCACCAGGTCTCCGCATACGCGGTAGGCCTCTTCGAGGTTGTGGCTGACGAAAAGCGCCGATCCTTTATAACTGTCCAGCGTGTCGCGGAGATGGCGTTCCAGCGCGCTGCGCAAATGCGTGTCGAGCGCGGAAAAAGGTTCGTCCAGCAGCAAGGCGGCCGGCTCGACGGCCAGGGCGCGCGCCAGCGCCACGCGCTGCTGCTCGCCGCCCGATAGCGTGGCGGGATAGCGGTTTCCCAAGCCGTCCACATGCGCGGCGGCAAGCTGGCGTTCCACGCGGCGCGCGCGCTCGTCCGCCGCCAGGCCGCGCAATCCAAACGCGACGTTTTCGGCGACTGTCAGGTGCGGAAACAGCGCAAAATTCTGAAACAGCAATCCAACGCGGCGCGCGCGCGCCGGCACATTGATGCCGCGCTCGGAATCAAACAGCACGCGTCCGTGGAGCGCGATCCGCCCGCGGTCCGGCGTTTCCAGGCCGGCGATGGCGCGCAGCGTCATCGTCTTGCCCGAGCCGGACGATCCGAGCAAGCCGAGCGGAGCGCCGTCCGCGGTGAATTCCACGGCCAGCTGAAAATCCTGCACCTTTTTTTCGATCGCAACTTCCAGCGACATAAATTTGTTCCGGCGCTTCGCGCGGCGCCGCCGGTTCCTTCAATGGCAAGGGCGAGACACCGTTCCCGGGACCCTAGGCCTTCCGCCACAGGCCCAGCGCGCGGCGGTTTGTTCCGTAAATAATGGAAAGGACCAGAAACGAAAACAGGAGCAGGAGCAGGGCCGTCTGGTTTGCGGCGGAGTAATTCCCGGCCAGCGCCTGATCGTAGATGTCGATGGAAACCGTGCGCGTCACGCCGGGAATGTTTCCGCCGACCATCAGCACCACGCCGAATTCGCCGATCGTGTGCGCGAAACTCAGCACCGTTCCCGCCACCACTCCCGTGGCGGAGAGCGGAAGGATCACGCGAAAAAATGTCCTCAGGCGCGAAGCCCCCAGCGTCCACGACGCTTCGATCAGTCTGCGGTCCACAGTTTCAAATCCCGCGATAATTGGCTGCACGGCAAACGGCAGGCTATAAAGCACCGAGCCAACCAGCAATCCCCCGAATGTGAACGGCAGAGTGTGCCCGAACCACGACTCCCAGATTTTTCCCGGAAGATTTCGCGGCCCAAGCCCCACCAGAATGTAGTACCCGAGCACCGTGGGCGGCAAAACCAGCGGCAGCGCGACCACCGCCTCAACCAGAAATTTCCAGCGCCAGCGCGAGAACGTCAGCCAATACGCAATCGGCAGCCCCACCGCGAGCAGAATCCCCGCGACCGAAATCGCCAGCTTCAGCGAAAGCGCAATCGCCTGCCAGTTCAAGATTTCCCCCCGGCGGGCAGCACGAATCCGTACCGCTGCAGCAGGCGGGCCGCCGCCGGAGTCTTCATGTAGTCGAGAAACTTCCGCGCGCCCTGCGGGTTCCGCGAACCGCGCGGAATCACGGCGCCCTGCCGGATGGGCGCGTACAGATTCTCCGGAATATTCCACGAGCGTCCCTTGCCCTGCAGCGCGGGAGACAGAACCAGGGAAAGCGCGAGCACGCCGGCGTCCGCGTCTCCGGATTCCACAAATTGCGCCGTTTGCGAAATGTTTTCCCCCAGAACCAGGCGGCCCTTCACAGCGTCATACACGCCCGCGTTGCGAAGCGCTTGCACGGCCGCGCGGCCATAAGGCGCGTGCTCCGGATTGGCGATGGCAATCTTCCGTATGGATGGATCGCGCAGCAGCGCCAGACCCTTGCCGACATCCAGCCGGGAATCGTTCCGGACCCACAATACGATTTTTCCGACGGCATACAGATAAGTGCTGCCCGGCGCGGCCAGGCCTTCGGCTTCGAGCTTTTTCGGATAGGCGATGTCCGCGGAGAAAAACACGTCGAACGGCGCCCCGTTTTCAATCTGCACCAGAAAATTCCCGGAGGATCCTGTGCTCAGGCGCACCGCGCAGCCGGTGGCCTTGCCGAAATTCGCGGCGATTTCATTCATGGCGTACGACAGGTCCGACGCGGCAGCCACGGTGACCGTGCCGCATGGTCCTTGCGCCGCGGGTGACGCGGCGGGACGCGCCGCCGCGCGGGCGCAGGAAAACGGCACGGCCAGCGCCAGCGCGGCGAATACCGGGAAGCATCGCTTGAGAATCCAGTTCACGTTCGGGCGGCCCTCGCTCATACGCGCACGATCATGACTTCTGTGGATTTGATCAGCGCCGCCGCCGTCTGCCCCTTTTCCAACCGCATTTCGCGCGCGGCATCCGCCGTGATGATCGAGGAGATGCGCTGCCCGCCGATCGAAATCTTTACCTGGGCCAGCAATCCGCCGTAGCGCACTTCGACGATGCGGCCAACCAGCTGATTGCGCCCGCTGATGCGTCGAAAGCTGCGCCGCCCGGCCAGCACGTCCTTATCCCGTGTGCGCGGCAGAAACCGCTCGATTTCAGAGGCGGGAATGCGGTGATGCCCTCCCGCGGTCTGGGTGCTGCGGAGTTTTTTCTTGTAGATCCACTGTTTGAGCGTGGGGTAGCTGATTCCCAGGGCCCGCGCAGCATCGCGGGGGTTGAGCAATTCGTCGGAACGCATCGGCGCCTCCAGAAAATACATTTATGCTTGTATTGAATGAATATGTCAATACGGATTTATACGAATCGTGTCCGAACCGGACGAGCGGCCGGAGCGAATTGCCGGAACGAACTGACGGAAAAAGTCGCCCGGCGCAACCCGGCAGCGCTGTTTTTTCCTGTACCCGGCGAAGGACGAACCGCGGGGAGTGAGGGTTGCAAAGGCAAGAAAGGCAGGCGGAACAGGTTGCGGGAAAATCGATTTGTACGCCTTCAGGGGCTAAAACCGCTGAAAAAACACAGTTGTTATGTC
>Ga0307373_10003160_pt1 | contig 28946 bp, 26 predicted proteins | sample OX2MG_FD_202534 | JGI IMG/M metagenome (GOLD analysis project Ga0307373, IMG submission 202534) | Soil microbial communities from Risofladan, Vaasa, Finland - OX-2 | ecosystem: Environmental > Terrestrial > Soil > Coastal area > Acid sulfate soil | place: Finland: Risofladan, Vaasa | collected... | reverse complement strand
GGGGCCGAGATCCGCGAACGCCTGGGCGCCAACGACCTGGCGATCGCGATCGGGATGCCGACCTTTCGCCTGTTCGGCTCGAGCCCTGGTCCGACGCTCGATGTGGCGACCGCCCTTGTCGTCGTCGACGAGGGGCCGCCGGAGCTCTCGGCCGGGGTCGATCCGATCCAGGCGATCGAGGCCGATCTGGTGTTGACGAGCGATGCCCTTGTGGCCGCACTCGGGCCGGCCGATCGGCGCGCGCTCGCCCGCCGGGACGCCGTGGTCGCGACGCGCGCGGCGGCCCGCAGGGCCCAGCGGCGGGCCGTGCCGGTTGCACATGGCCCCGGGATCACGCCGGCGGGCTTTGCCCGCGGGCTTGCGGGGGTCATCGGTCCGCGGGATATCGTCGTAGACGAGAGCCTGACGGCCGGCCGCGCGCTGCGGACGCTGCTCGGTCCGCGGGCCCCGGGGTCGTGGTACGCCCACCGTGGCAGCGCGCTCGGATGGGGACTGCCGGCCGCGGTCGGGATGGCGATCGCCCACCCGGAGCGCCGCGTCGTCTGCACCCACGGCGACGGGAGCCTGTTGTTCGGGATCCATGCCCTCTGGACGGCCGCGCGGCTGGGGGTGCGCCTGGCGGTGATCGTCGCCGACAACGGCGGCTACGAGATCCTGCGCGCCGGAATGGAGGGGATGACCGGTCACCCCGACGGCGAATGGCCGGGCCTCGCGATCCGCGATCCGGGTCTCGACATCGCACAGATCGCGCGCGGGTTCGGCGTCCCGGCGGATGCGGTCAGCGACGCATCCGAGCTCGCGGGCGCACTTGGGCGCGTGATGGCCCGAGCCGCGACGGGGCCTGCGGTACTCGTCGTGCGGATCGTCGGCACCACGCCGGCGATCGGCTACCCGATCGCCCCGCAGCACCACCCCGCGCGGGCCTAGCCGGTCCTGGGCGCGGGTCCGCCGAGGAGCGTGGTGGTGAGCGCCGCCTGCGCGGCCCGCTCGTCGTCGCGCAGGTCGTCCACATCGAAGCGGATGCCGTGTGCGGCGGTCAACGCCTGCTCGACGGCGGCGATGATCTGCGACGCGGTGAGTCCGGGCGAGAGGTCACCGAGCGCCACGACACGCTGGCCAAGCGCATCGGCAAGCAGCGGCAGCTCGACGGCGTCGCGTGCGAGCAGTGCGGCAAGCAGCGGCGCATCGAACCCGAGCGGGATCCCGCATTGGAAGACCGTGCCGCGGGCGCGGCGCACCTGCGCGAGACCGACGAGCTTGCGCAGATCGGGGGCGACGACCTCAAAGGGCGAGATGCCGCCAAAGCACGCCCGCACGGCGAGGCGGCTGGTCGGGTCGCTACGGGCCTGTGCGATGCGGGCCTCGGCGAGCGGGATCGCGGTCGCCGGGATCCCGAGATGCGTGAGCGCGGTCGCCACCGCGGTGCCGAGCCACGCGTAGGCACGGGTGACATCGCGGTCGGCGAGTGGATGTCCGGGTGGGAGCACCACATCGAGCGAGAGCAGTCCCGCATCCCAGAGGACCGGTCCACCGCCCGAGCGGCGGTGCACGATCGGGATCCCGGCGGCCGCACAGGCGGCGGGATTGATGTCCTCGGGGCGCACGCCGCGGCCGGTGACGAGCACCGGAGCGATGGCCGTCGACCACGAGGCCACGGGTGGGTCATATGGACCCAGTCGATCCAGCAGCGCCAGCGGGCGCGCGACGGCATCGGGCCCCGCCAGCGCGGCGGGACCGATGCGTCGCCACGGATCAGCGCGGACCGAGGGCAGCCGTCACAATCCGCTCTTGCTCGGCCTGGTGGGCCTGCGGGTAGCCCTCGCTGGGGCTCGCGCGCCGGTCCCGGCCTTCGTACTCGAGCACCACGCCATCCGGGAGGACCCGGTCGGTGATATTCGGCCAGATGAAGTCCCAGGCACCCATGTTCATCGGCTCCTCCTGGACCCAGACGATGCGCTCCAGGCCCGGGTAGGCAGCCAAGAGCTCGCGCAGCTCCTTCTCCGCGAACGGGTAGAGCATCTCGACGCGGGCCACCGCCAGGTCCGTGCGTGCGGGGCGCAGCGGGCTCGACTGCAGCTCGTGGTAGATCTTGCCCGAGCAGAGGATGAGGGTCGTCACGCCCGACCGGTCGGTCACCGTGGGGTCGTCGAGCACGGCGTGGAACCAGCGGTTGGCCAGTTCGTCGAGCGTCGAGCTCGCGGCCTTCAGGCGCAAAAGGCTCTTGGGGGTGAAGATCACCAGCGGGCGCTGCTTGTCGGTCAGCGCCTGCTTGCGCAGCAGGTGGAAGTACTGGGCGGCCGTCGAGCAGTTGGCGACGCGGATGTTGTCCTCGGCCGCCAGCTGCAGGAAGCGCTCGATGCGGCCCGAGCTGTGCTCGGGGCCGTTGCCCTCGTAGCCGTGTGGCAACAGGACCGTCAGGCGCGAGGTCTCGCCCCACTTGGCGCGGCCCGAGACGATGAACTGGTCGATCATGATCTGGGCGCCGTTGGCGAAGTCGCCGTACTGGGCCTCCCAGAGGATCAGCGCCTCCTCGGCGCGGGCCGAGTAGCCGTACTCGAACCCGAGCGTGGCCGACTCGGACAGCGGGCTGTTGCGCAGCTCGAAACCCGCCTTGGCACCCCGCAGGTGGGCCATCGGGATGTAGGTGCGCCCGGTGTGGGGCGTCCAGGTCTCGCCATCGCCGACGTCGTGCAGCTGGAGGTGCCGCTGGCTGAACGTGCCGCGGGCGACGTCCTGGCCGGTGAGCCGGATCGGCACACCGTCCTGGGTGACCAGTGACGCGAGCGCGAGCGCTTCGGCGTGTGCCCAGGCAATGCCGCCCTCGGGACCCATCGCCTGGCGCCGGCGCTCGAGCTGCGGCTGGAGCTTGGGGTGGATCGTGAAGCTGTCGGGCACCGTGATCAGCTGCTCGTTGAGATCAAGCAGCACGCTGGCGGGCACGGCCGTGACGATCGGGCCGGGCATGCCGGTACGCGGGATCTCAACCGGCTCCTCGTGGACTTGGCTGGCCACCGCGCGCTGCGCATCGGTCATGCGCTGCTCGGCGGCGGTCACCATGTCCTCGAACTGCTGCTCGGTGATCAGCCCTTGCTCGATCAGCTGGCGGCCGAAGATCTTCGAGACCGGCGGGTGCGCCTTGATCGTGCGGCTCATCACCGGCTGGGTGTAGGCCGGCTCGTCGACCTCGTTGTGGCCGAGGCGGCGGTAGCCGATCAGATCGATCAGCACGTCGCGGTTGAAGGTGCTGCGGAACGCGACGGCCAGGCGTGCGGCGTGGATGACCGCCTCGATGTCGTCGGCGTTGACGTGGATGATCGGGATGTCGAAGCCACGGGCCAGGTCGCTGGCGCTGTGCGTCGAGCGCGAGTCCTGGGGGTCGGTGGTGAACCCGATCTGGTTGTTGGCGATGATGTGGATCGTGCCGCCGGTCGTGTAGCCGGACAGGCCCTGCATATTGAGGGTCTCCGCGACGACGCCCTGGCCGGAGAAGGCCGCGTCGCCGTGGATGATCACCGGCACCGCGATGTTCGCGTCGATCCTGAACTCGGGGCCGCGATCGGTCTGGCGCGCGCGCGTGGTGCCCTCGGCGACGGCGTTGACCTGCTCGAGGTGGCTCGGGTTGGCCGCCAGCGTGATGGCGACGTCCTTGCCCGCGCGGGTCGTGTAGGTGCCCACGGCGCCGAGGTGGTATTTCACGTCGCCGGCGGTGTTGATGAAGTCGCTGTCGTCCTCGTCGACGATGTGCGATTCGGTGTGGCCCTCGAACTCACCGAGGATCGACTCGATCTCGCGTCCCACGACGTGCGAGATGAATGCGAGGCGACCGCGGTGGGCCATGCCGAGCACGACCTCTTCGGTGCCGAGCTCGGCCAGCAGCTCGATGATCTCATCGATCATCGGCACCATCGAGTCGACACCCTCGATCGAGAAGGTCTTCTGGCCGAGGTACTGTCGGCGTAGGAAGCGCTCAAACGCGTCGACGTCCGCCAGCCGCTCGAGGATCGCGACCTTGCGCAACGGTTCCAGCGGCAGGGCCATGTCCCTGAGCTCGATGTGCTTGCGCCACCAGAAGCGCTGCTCGTGCGAGGAGATGTGCTCGTTCTCGTAGGCGATGTTGCCGCAGTAGGCCTCCTGCAGTTTCGGCAGGGCCGCCAGGAAGCTGTCGCCCGGCACCTGGAGCCGCAACACCGACGCGGGGATCTTGGCCATCATCTCCGGCGTCAGGCCGACGCTGGCCGGGTCGAGCGCCGGATCGCCGGGCGGATGGGACCCGAGCGGGTCGAGCGTCGCCGCCAGGTGGCCGTGGCTGCGGGTGGACTTGACGACCGACATCGCGACGCCGACCCAGGCCATGAGCTCGAGCTCCGTCACACCGCTTGCGACCGTCGAGGCCGCCGGCACGGGCACGGCCGGCACAGGCACGGCCGGCGCCGGTGCGGCGATCGGCGCGGCGGCGCCGAGGCCGAGGCTGGAGCGGACCTGGTCGTAGAACCCGTCGGCGCCCTCGAGCAGTGCATCGATGCGGGCCAGGAACGCGCCCGACTCCGCGCCTTGGATGACGCGATGGTCGTAGGTCGAGGTCATCGTCATGACCTTCTCGACCCCGAGGTCGCGCAGCTTGTCGGCCGGCACGTTGTGGAAGCCGGGCGGGAAGGCGATCGAGCCCGTGGCCACGATCGTGCCCTGACCGGCCATCAGGCGCGGCACCGAGGCGATCGTGCCGATGCCGCCGGGGTTGGTGAGCGTGATGCTGGACCCACGCAGCTCGTCCGGCGTGATGCCGCCGGTGCGGGTGCGCTTTACCAGATCGTCGTAGGCGGCGCGGAAACCGTCGAAGCCGAGGACGTTGGCGGCCTTGATCACGGGCACCATCAGGGTGCGGCTGCCGTCCTTGCGCTCGACGTCCACGGCCAGGCCGAGGTTGACGTTCTCCCGGCGCAGTGCGTAGGGCTTGCCCTCGCGGCGCTCGAAGCCGGTGTTCATCACCGGGGTCTCGGCACCGGCGACGATGATCGCCCAGGCGATCAGGTGCGTGTAGCTAAGTTTCTGGTTGCGTCCGGTGTTGGCCAGGTCGCCGTTGATCTGGCGCCGCTGCGCGTCGAGGGTCGCCACGGAGAGGGTGCGGAAGCTGGTGGCCGTCGGGACCTTGAGCGACTCGTCCATGTATTGGGCGAGCACCGAGTTCGGGCCCTTGAGCAGCTGGCCGTCCTCGCCGGCCGGTGCCGCGGCGGCGGCCTTCTGCGGCGCGCCGTTGCCGGCCGCGCTGCCGGCGACATCGCTCTTGGTGATCATGCCCGCCGGACCGCTGCCGGCGACCCCGGCGAGATCGACACCGCTCGCGGCGGCCAGGCGCCGGGCGATCGGGGTGGCAGGCCGTCCGCCGGTCGCCTCGGCGGGGGCCGCACCGGCCGGTGCCGCGGCGTCGTCGCCGGCCGGGGCCCCCGCAGGTGCGGCGGGGATTGCGACGTCGGCACCGACGGCCAGGTAACAGATCGGGTCGCTGATCTGGAAGGTCTCGCCCTCCGGCACCGCGATGCGCTCGAGCACGCCGGCCACCGGGGACGGGACCGGTGTGTCGACCTTGTCGGTCGAGATCTCGCAGAGGTCCTCATTCTGGGCAACGGCGTCGCCGGGCTTCTTGTACCACTCGATGACCGTGCCCTCGACGACCGACTCCATCTCGGGAAGCACGACCGCAAACAGGCCCTCGCCGCCGGCGGCGGCGGGCGCGGCGGGGACTGCACTCGGAGCGGGCTCTGCGGCGGCCTGGGCAGGCGCCGGGGCGGCCGCGGCGGGTGCCGGTGTGGCCGGCGCCGGCGCCGGCGTCGCGTTCGGGTCGCTCGAGATCTCGGCCAAGGCGCTGCCGACCTCGACCGTGTCGCCCTCGGCGGCAAGCAGCGCGACCACGACACCCCCGAAGGGTGCGGGAACCTCGACGTCGACCTTGTCGGTCGTCAGGTCCAGCAGGATGTCACCCGGGGAGATCGTGTCGCCAACGGCGACCCGCCATTCGACGATGGTCCCCTCGGTGACCGACTCCCCGAGTTCCGGGAGGATCACCTGCTGGGTATCTGACGTCGTGGACACGCGCCGCTCCAATGTGTCTCGTGCTGTTCGCGAAGATTCGCCCGCACCAAAGGTACGCGCATTCCGGCCGCAATCCTGCGCCAATCAATGATGCCGATCCTACGCGGCGGACGCCCGTTGGCCGGATGCAGGACGCCGCTGTTTCACAGGGCAGGCGTCACCGATCGGCAGCATGGGCACCCCGGTGACCATACCCGGCTCGGGGACGGATTACGCGATCGCCGGGCCGCCCGACGCCCAGGGCGCGGTGCTACGGCGTGAAGCGGTAACCAACCCCGGGCTCGGTAATGAAATGACGCGGCGCCGACGGATCGTCTTCGAGCTTGCGACGAATCCGCAGGAGCACCGTGCGCAGATACTCGCTCTCGCCTTCGTAGCCGGGCCCCCAGACCTGGCCGAGCAGGTCGCGCTGGGTCACCAGGTGGCCCGCGTGGCGGGCTAGGATCGCGACCACATCCCATTCCTTTGGGGTGAGATGGACGACCTCGCCGGACCGCTCGACCCGGCGAGCGGCGAGGTCGATCTGCAGATCTCCCGCGCTCACGACCGCAGTGTCGGCGTCGGAGCTGCTGCGCCGCAGCGCGGCGCGGATGCGGGCGAGCAGTTCCTCGATGCCGAACGGCTTGGTGACGTAGTCGTCGGCGCCGGCGTCGAGCGCGGCGACCTTGGCCCCGCTTTGGTGGCGCGCGGAGAGCACGATCACCGGGACGCTGCTCCAGGCGCGGACCGCCTCCAGGACCTCCATGCCGGTGTGGCCCGGCAGACCGAGATCCAAGAGGACCGCATCCGGGTGTGCCCGCGAGGCCTCCACGATGCCCTGGGTCCCATCATGGGCGACGACGACCTCGAAGCCGTGCGCTCCGAGGCCGATCGACAGCGCCCGGGCGAATGCCCGGTCATCGTCGATGAGCAGGATGCGGGTCACCGGACCGCCGTCGGGACGGGCATCGGTTCCGCAATCGGCACCAGCGGCAGGCTCAACACCATCGTGCAGCCACCGCCCGGCGTGTCGTCGACGGCAAGCGTGCCTCCGAGCGCGGTCGTAAAGCCGCGCGCGATCGCCAGTCCCAGTCCGACGCCGCGGCCGACCCGGACATCGCCGCGGCGCTGGAAGGGTCGGAAGATCGCCTCGCGGTCCTCGGGCGGCACGCCGGGCCCGTGATCGACCACCCGGATCGTCGCATCGTTGCCGACCAGCCCGACATCGACGGCGACCTCGCCGCCCCCGTGGATCAGCCCGTTCTGGACCAGGTTCGCCACGATCCGGACCACGAGCGTCGCGTCGGTGGTCATCGGCACGGCGTCGAGGCCGGTCACGCGCACGGCCGAGGGCAGGACGTTGGCTGCGGCCACGGCATCCTCGATCGCGTAGTCGACCAGGTCGACCAGATCGACCTCGGCGTTGGCGAACTCCACCGTGCCCTCGTTGACCCGCGTCATGTCGAGCAGGCCCTCGATGAGGCTGGACAGGCGGTCGGTCTCGGCGTCGATCGACTCGAGCAGCGCCTCGTGCTGTTCCGGGGTGAAATGCGCCGACGGGGAGAGCAGGCTCGTTGCGGCGGTTTTGATCGAGGCCAGCGGCGTGCGCAGGTCGTGGCTGACCGCCGCCAGCAGCGCAGCGCGCAGCTCGTCGGCCTGGCGCAGTTGGTCGCGCTCGCGCGCCTCGCGCTCGAGGCGCTGCCGCTCGAGCACACTCACGATTTGCGAGGCGACTCCGCGCAGCAAGGCCTGACTCTCAGGATCCTCCAGTCCGCCGGCGACGACCAGTTCGTGGGTCTCATCGAGCGCCACGGACGCCGTGGGTCCGGTCAGCGTCCCGGAGACGACTTCGTCGACGAGCGCCGCGCCGCGCCCCGTCCGACGCAGCGCGGCACCGTTGAGCTCGAAGGTCCGCACGAACTCGGCCAGGAAATCCTCGAGGGCCTCGTCGCCGAGGCTCACCGTCGAGACCAGGCGGGCGAGCGCCCGCGCGTTGCGTTCGGCGCGGACCGCCTGCGTGCTGCGGCGCGCGGCGACGTCGACGAGCGTCGCGACCGTCAGCCCGGCGACCAAGAACACCGTCAGCGCCAGCAGATCACGGGCGTTGGCGATCGTGAGTGTGTGGATCGGCGGCGCGAACTCGTAGTTGCTGACCAGGAACGCCGCCACGGCCGCCAACAGGCCCGGGATGATACCGCCCACCGCCGCGACCGCGATCACCACCAACAGGTACGCGCTCAAGGCGACCGCCAGCGACACCGACACCGCCCCGGAGGTCAACAGCGCGGTCATCACCGGGAGCCCGACGGCTCCGAGGGCGAGACCGGCCACGATGCGTCGCTGCGACAGGCCGGATGCGGTCGACCACCAGGTCCGGCGGGTGCGGGCACCGGGTGAGGACGCGTCGACGCCGATCACGTGCAGGTCGATGTCGCCGCGCGCTTCGCGTACGCAGCGCGTGACGATCGAGCCGTGCACGAGCTCGGAGACGCGGCTGCGCCGACGCGCTCCGATGACCAGCTGCGTGGCGTTCTCGGCCCGTGCCACGGCGACCAAGGCCACGGCGACGTCGTTCGAGACGACCTCGACGAAGCGCCCGCCAAGCTCGGTCAAGAGCGCCACGTTGTGGTCGACGGCGGTGTCGCTGCGCGACTGCAGGCCGTCGTCGCGGCGCACGTTGACCCCGACGAGCTCGGCCTTGGCGCGCCGGGACATGCGGGCAGCGCGGCGGATCAAACGCGCGGTCTCGGGCGAGCCCGTGATCGCGACGGCCACACGCTCCTTGGTTTCCCAGGCAGTGTCGATGTGATGGCGTTCGCGATAGGCCTGCAGTTCGGTGTCGACGCGGTCGGCCAGCCACAGCAGCGACAGCTCCCGCAGGGCGGCCAGGTTGCCGGGCCGGAAGAAGTGCGTCAGGGCGGCGTCGACGCGCTCGGCCGGGTAGACGTTGCCGTGGGCGAGGCGACGGCGCAGCGCCTCGGGCGTCATGTCGATGAGCTCGATCTGCTCGGCGCTGCGCACGAACTCGTCGGGCACGGTCTCGCGCTGCGGCACGCCGATGATCGTCTCGACCACGTCGCTGACGCTCTCCAGGTGCTGCAGGTTGAGCGTCGAGATCACGTTGATCCCCTCCGCCAGCAGTACCTCGACGTCCTCGTAGCGCTTGTCGTGCTCGACGCCCGGAATGTTCGTGTGCGCGAGCTCGTCGATCAGCACGACGTCGGGGCGCCGTGCGAGGATCGCCGGGAGATCCATCTCCTCGAGGGTCTGGTCGCGGTAATCGACCGGACGGCGTGGGATGACCTCGAGATCACCGACCTGCGCTGCAGTCTGGGCCCGTCCGTGCGTCTCGACCAGGCCGACAACCACATCGGTGCCGCGCGAACGCCGCCGCAGGCCCTCGTTGAGCATGGCATAGGTCTTGCCGACGCCGGGCGACGCGCCGAGATAGATCCGTAGCCATCCTCGTCCCATGGGCGAAGCCTTTGATGAGGCGTGCGAAATTGAGCTTAGCGAGTCCCTAGCCGGGTGAGCGAGAGGTTCAGATCCAGCACGTTGACGCCGGCTTCCCCCATCACGTCGAGCACCCGTCCGACCGTCGCCGCGCCGATCAGCCGCTGGACCTGGCCGAGCGGCACGCCGCGTGCCGCGGCGACGCGCGGGGCCTGCAGGCGGGCGTTGGCGATCGAGATCTCCGGGTCGAGCCCGGAGCCCGAGGAGGTCACCGCGTCAACCGGTACCGCCTGGGTCGCCGGTAGGAGGTTGAAGGCGCGATAGTCCGCCGCTGCGCTTTTGACACCGGAAATAAGTGCCGGGTTGGTCGGGCCGAGGTTGGCCGCGCCCGAGGACATCGCGTCGTACCCCGTGCCGGCAGCCGAGGGCCGCGGCTGGAACCACTGCGGCAATGGGTTGCCCTTTGCGTCGGCAAACGACTGCCCGATCAGCTCGGAGCCGACGATCTGGCCGTTGGGCCCGGCGACGAGCGACCCGTTGGCCTGGTGGTGCAGGAGCCCCTGGGCGATCCCGGTCACCACGAGCGGGTAGGCTAGTCCGAGCAGCACGGTCATTACCACCGTCAACGCGATCGCGGTCCATAGCGTGCGCCGCATCAGTTTACCCCCAGGGCCGTGACGACAAGGTCGATGAGCTTGATCGCGATGAATGGCACGATCGCTCCGCCGAGGCCGTAGATCAGCAGGTTGCGGCGCAGGATCGACGACGCGCCGGTGGCCCGGAAGCGCACGCCGCGCAGCGCGAGCGGAATCAGCGCGACGATGATCAGGGCGTTGAAGATCACCGCCGAGAGGATCGCCGAGTGCGGACTGGCGAGGTGCATGATGTTCAAGGAGTTGAGCTGCGGGTAGACGACGACGAACATCGCCGGAACGATCGCGAAGAACTTGGCGATGTCGTTCGTGATCGAGAATGTCGTCAGCGACCCGCGCGTGATCAGTAGTTGCTTGCCGATCTCGACGACCTCGATGAGCTTGGTCGGGTTGGAGTCGAGATCGACCATGTTGCCGGCCTCCTTGGCGGCCTGCGTACCGGTGTTCATCGCCACCCCGACATCCGCGACCGCGAGCGCGGGCGCGTCGTTGGTGCCGTCCCCGGTCATGGCCACCAGGTGCCCGTCCTTCTGCTCGTGGCGGATCAGGGCCATCTTGTCCTCGGGCGTCGCCTCGGCGAGGAAGTCGTCGACGCCCGCTTCCTCGGCGATCGCCGCCGCCGTGCGCGGGTTGTCGCCGGTGATCATCACGGTGCGGATGCCCATGCGCCGCATCTGCTCGAAGCGCTCGCGTATGCCGGGCTTGACGATGTCCTTGAGGTAGATCACCCCGAGCACCGTGGGTCCGTCGGCGACGACCAGCGGCGTGCCGCCCTGGGTCGAGATGCCGTCGACGACGACCGCGAGCTGCGGCGGTACCTGGCCGCCCTGCTCGCGCACCCAGGCCTCGACGGCGGAGTTCGCGCCCTTGCGGATCCGGCGCCCGTCCACGTCGACCCCGCTCATGCGTGTCTGGGCGGTGAACGGGATGAGCGCGGCGTCGGCGAGCGGTACGGCGGGCGCACCGCGGTGGGACTCGACCAGCGCGACGATCGAGCGGCCCTCTGGGGTCTCGTCGGGGAGGCTGGCCTGGAGCGCCGCCTCGGCGAGGTCGTGCATCGCGACGTTGGGCATCGGGATCAGCTCGGTCGCCTGGCGGTTGCCGAACGTGATCGTGCCAGTCTTGTCGAGCAGGAGCGTCGAGCAGTCGCCGGCCGCCTCGACCGCGCGTCCGGACATCGCCAGGACGTTGCGTTGCACGAGGCGGTTCATGCCGGCGATCCCGATCGCCGACAAGAGCGCACCGATGGTCGTCGGGATCAGGCAGACAAACAGCGCCACCAGCACGATGATCGATTGCGGAGCGCCCGAGTACGCCGCAAAGGGCTGCAGTGACACGATCGCGATCACGAACACCAAGGTCAGCCCGGCCAGAAGGATGTCGAGGGCGATCTCGTTGGGCGTCCTCTTGCGGCTGGCGCCTTCGACCAGCGAGATCATGCGGTCGAGGAAGGTCGCGCCGGGATCGGCGGTGATCCGCACCAGGATTCGGTCCGACAGGACCCGGGTGCCGCCGGTGACCGCTGAGCGGTCGCCACCGGACTCGCGGATCACGGGCGCCGACTCGCCCGTGATCGCCGATTCGTCGACCGACGCGATCCCTTCGATGATCTCGCCGTCGCCGGGGATGACGTCGCCCGCGACGACCTCGCAGATCATGCCGGCGCGCAGGTCAGCTGAGGCGACCTGCCGGATCGTTCCGTTCTCGACGACCTTGGCGATTGTGTCCGCGCGGGTGCGGCGCAGGGCGTCGGCTTGCGCCTTGCCGCGCCCCTCGGCGATCGCCTCGGCGAAGTTGGCGAACAGGACCGTGAACGCGAGCCACGCGACGACGAGGCCGCCGAACACGTTGGTTGACTGCGTCGAGGTCCCGAAGTCTTTGATCCAGAACACCAGCGCCAGCACCGTGGTGACCTCGACGGTGAACATCACTGGGTTGCGGATCATGTGCCGCGGGTTGAGCTTGGTGAACGCATCAAGCGCGGCCCGGCGCACGAGCGCGGGGTCGGTGCCCGCGAGGGCGGCGGGGGAGCGTCGGACGGGAAGCGGTGTGCGAGTCGTCATGCGCAGCCTAGGAGTGGAAGATGAAGTGCTCTGCCAGCGGGCCGAGCGCGAGGACAGGGAAGTAGGTCAGCCCGACGATGATCACCGTGACCCCGACCAGGAGCGTCGCGAACAGTCCGGTGCCGGTCGGCAGGGTGCCCGCGGAGGGCGGGGTGGCCTGCTTGCGCCCGAGCGAGCCCGCGATCGCGAGCACCAAGATCATCGGCACGAAGCGACCGACCAGCATGGAGATGCCGAGCGTGGTGTTAAACCAGGTGGTGTTGCCCGAGAAGCCGGCGAACGCCGAGCCGTTGTTGTTGGACGCCGAGGTGAACGCATAGACCATCTCGCTCAGGCCGTGGGGTCCGGGGTTGAGCAGCGCGGCCTTGCCGCGGGCGGTCGCGATCGAGCCCGCGGAGAATCCCAGGACGACGGCCGGGACGATCAGGATGTAGATCGCCACGAGCTTCATCTCGGCGGCCTGGATCTTCTTGCCCAGGTACTCCGGTGTGCGTCCGACCATGAGCCCGGCGAGGAACACCGACAGCATCGCAAGGACGAGCATCCCGTAGAGCCCCGAACCGACCCCGCCGGGCGACACCTCCCCGAACATCATGTTGGTGAGCGCGACGCCACCGCCGAGGGGTGTGAAGCTGTCGTGGGAAGCGTCGACCGCGCCGGTCGAGGTCCCGGTGGCCGACGCCCCGAACAGCGCCGAGGGCGCGGCCCCGAAGCGGATCTCCTTGCCTTCCATGTTCCCGCCGACGAGTGTCGACGCGGTCGTCTGGTTGACCCCGTGGGGCAGGCTCGCGTTCCCGCCCGCCTCGAAGCCCATGAGCGCCACCGACCCGACGATCCACAGCACGGCCATCGCACCGAGCACGGCGAGGCCCTGGCGCCGGTCCTTGCAGAGGCGTCCGAACGTCCACGGCAATGAGAACGGGATCACCAAGAGCAGCCAGATCTCGAACAGGTTCGTAAAGCCGGTCGGGTTCTCGAAGGGGTTGGCGGAGTTAGCGTTGGTCGGACCGCCACCGTTGGTGCCCAGATCCTTGATCGCCTCCTGGCTGCCCAGTGCGCCGGTCGTCAGCGTCTGGTGGGCGCCGGCGAGCGTGTGGACGGTGACCGGTGCGGTGAGGTCCTGGATGACGCCCATCGAGACCAGAATCAGCGCCGCGACGATGCTGATCGGCAACAGGATCCGTGTCACCGTACGGACCAGATCGACCCAGAAGCTGCCGACCGTGCTCGAGCGGCGCCGGATCAGCCCGCGCATCAGAACGACCGCGACGGCGATGCCGACAGCCGCCGAGACGAAGTTCTGCACGGTCAGGCCGATCATCTGGGTGAGCACCGACATCGCGGTCTCACCCGAGTAGTTCTGCCAGTTCGTGTTGGTGAGGAAGCTCACCGCGGTGTTGAACGCGAGCGGCGCTGGCACCGCGCCGGCGTGGCTCGGATCCAGGGGCAGGTGCTGCTGGATGCGCTGGATCGCGTAGAGCACCAGCACCGAGACGCCCGAGAAGGCCAAGAGCGAGAGCGCGTAGGTGCGCCAGCGCTGCTCGCCCTTCGGGTCGATCCCGCAGATGCGGTAGATCAGATGCTCGAGTGGCGCGAAGACCCGGTCGAGGGGCGCGGACCCGCCGCCGAAGACCCGCGCCATGTATCCGCCCAGGAGAGGGATCGCCACCGCCAGCGCGACGATGAGGATCACGAGCTGGGCGGCGTCGTTGAGGCCCACTAGAGGCGCTCCGGCCAGAGCAGCGCCACGACCAGGTAGATGGCGAGGACGATGGCGACGACGAGCCCGATCGCGTCGTTAGTGCTCACGTGAGGTCCTCCGGCGCGTCGCCGAGGCCGCCGGGGGTGCAGTCGTCGTCGCGCGCGCCGATGATGCGCTCGCAGCCGACGGCGAACACCGCCATCAGCACGAAAAACGCCACCATTCCGGCGACAAACAGCACATCCTGCATGGGGTCACCCCGATCGTCTGGGGACTCGTGCGCGGAACACGCACGCCATGCTTGTGAGTCTGCGGCACGATCGCCGATTCTGCGCGGCCTCGCGACGCGCTTGTCACGCAGGCGGCGAAACTTTCACGCCGTTGTCACGTGCGAGGTGGGCGGCGGCGGCCGCATCCCGACGGATTCCTGCGTCGAACCCGGGCGTGGCACCCCGGACGCGTCCGCCGGCGTGCGTCACGGCGGGCGCTCCCGCATCGCCCGGGGTGTCCCTCCCCGGGCGATGCGGGAGCCCGCTCGGCGGCCGCCTACGCGGCGGCGGGTGTCAGCGGCGGACCGGCGAGGCCAGGATCCGGCTGCCTGCGCGGCTCCCGGTCGATCCAGGTGCCGACCCATGTGCGCACGTACGGGCGATCGGCGCCGTGGATGATCACCTTGGCCCGCAGCGCGGTACCGGTGATGGATTCGAGTGAGCGCAGCAGCGTGTCGAGCGCCTGGGCGTCGTCCGCGGCGCATTCCACCATGATCGCCGGCAGCCCGCCCTGGCGGGCCGTGGCCTCGATACGGCAGCGCCGCTGGCCGGGTGCGATCAGTGCCGGGACGACACGCTCGATCGCCTCGGCAAGTTCCTTCGCGTCGGCAAGCGACGCGGTCCGCACGGTGATCGCGTACTCGCGGTCCACGAGCATCGCGGCGTGCACGAGCGGACGCCCGGTGCGGGCAACGCGCCCGACGGTCTCTGAGAGTGTCGTGCGCCGCAGTGCCGCGAGTCGCTCGCGCGCCGCCCGACGCGGGCGGCCTGCGCGGCGGCCGCGCGCGGCGCGCGCCTGCGCGAGGTCGATCGGCGGATCGCCCTGGGGCGGGGTGCCGCCCGGTGCAGCCGGTGGCGCGGTCGGACCGCTGTGGGATACCGCGTGGACGCTCATGGGCGCTCCTTGAGGGGCGGGGCCGGGGGTGTGTCGCTACGTACTCTCGCCCCCGCACGTGAGAAACATCTGAGCCGACGACTATGGACCGGTTAAGCCCGCGCACTGTCGCGCCAGCAGGCGCTCGTGCGGATAACGTACCTGCAAACTTAGTAGTTCTGCGAAAAGCGGGCTCACCTCGGCCGACTCGATCGGCGGCGATCTGATGAACGTCGCGGGGCGCCGGGCTGTGAGCCGGCTGGGGTTATCGCCTCGGGAACACCGCCTGGGCCAGGAGGCGGATCTGGCGGGCGGCCGGGAGCGACCGGATCGTGCGCAGTGCGCCCGCCCGGCGCGCCGGCGCGTAGTGGCCGTCGACGAACGCGATGATCATCGCCGTGCTGGGACGCGCATGGGCGCCGCGCGCGATGATCGCGGCGACGGCGCCCGGGTGGTGGACCGCTTCGGCGACGAGCACGGCTGCGGCGTGGCGCCAGCGGGAGTAGGCGTAGTGCGTGACCACGTAGTCGGCGATCTGGGCGCGGGTGACCGACGGGCCCGGACCGGGCGCACCGCCGGGGGCGCGGACGGGCACGAACCAGGTGCTCGGTAGGCCGAGATCGGCCTGGATCGTGGCGCCCGACACGTTCACGGTGCGGCCGTTGACGAGCGTGATGCGGGTCATCATCACCCGCGGTGAGGTGCCGCGCGCGGTGATCGCGATCCGATTGACCGGCACGCCGAGCCCGAGGATCCGTCCGAGCTGCGTGGCGGTGAACCTCGGCGGGTTCGGCCATGGATCCATCGGCGAGATGCCGTCGTATGGATCTGGCACGCCCACCAGGTACGGGATCGCCGGTCCGCCCCAGGCGTCCTGGATGCTCTCGGTGTGGCCGCCCGAGCTGGAGGAAAAGAAGGCCCGGACGATTGCGCCGTGGTAGGTGACCGCCTGGCCCGTCGTGGAGCTGACGGCGGCGTTGGTGCGGGCGGTCTCGGCCGCGACGCCGCCGTACATCTGGCTGCGCGTTCCCGCATACACGTCGAAGCTGCTGGAGGGACGACGGCTGGCCAGGCCGTAGCTGCGTGAGGCGATCGCCTGCGCCGCGAGGGCCGCGGTCGCCCAACTGGAGGGCATCTCCTCGGCGACGACGTCCCGCACGTACGACTCGATCGGAACGGTGTTGATGGTCTGGATGCGGCCGCCGCTTGCGGTCGTGGTCAGGGTGCCCCGGTAGGGATGTCCGACAAAGCTGACGAGCCCCGATCCCGTCGGGGCAACGGTCACGCCGGCCGCAGTCTGGACGACCTTGGCCGTGCCGGGACCCTCGACGAGCACGCCCGTGCCCGCCGGGCGCAGCGTGTAGCCGACACCGGGCTTGAGCGGGTAGACCTTGGCGGTATGCAGGTCGATAAGCTCGCCTGAGCCCTGGATGCCGACCGCGGCCGCCGTCTGCCCACCGCCGAGCAGCACGCGGATGGTTGTGGTGGTCGATTCGGTGGTGAGCCCGGTGCCGCGGTAGTACCACCCAAGGATCTTGGCGGCGCTCCAGCCGTGCAGCGCGTCACCTTCGGCGCCGTATTGGGACATGCCGACGCCGTGTCCGAAGCCGCGCCCGGTGAACGTGAACTGGACGGTCTGCGCCGAGGCCGTTCCGGCGACGGCGAGCGTCCCGAGCGCCGCCGCGGCGATGACTCGGCGCCAGCGGCGCCGTCGGGCCGTCATGGGGGAGTGCGTCGCGGGGTGTGATCCCGCCGTCGACGTGTTGGAGTCCACGTGCCGTCCGTCCCGTTGGGTCCGGCGATCTACCGCGTGCCCGTGGCGGGGCACTCGCCGGCGCGTTGCCGTCGCGAGCCAGCGTGCCGACCGGGTGGTCGGTGGCTCTCTCACCGGTTCGACGCCGCGTCCCGGCTTCTTAAGCGGTCGGTCGCCCGAGGCCCCGGAATTTACAAAACGCTCATGCCTGGGGCGATCTCACGCCGTTCGGGGCCTACCCTCGCATCCCGGGGCGCGATGTCAACCGGTGTGGGTGCGCGGGTGGGGCGGCCTAGTCGAGCGGGGTCGAGCGGTCGAAGGTGACCCGCTCGATGCGCCGGTCGGGCACAAGCCAGACGACCGCCACGCCAACGTAGATCGCGATCGACACCACCGGCACCACCAGGGCGGCAAGCACGGCCACGATGTAGGCCACCATTGAGAGCCTGCCCTTCCAATCCTGGCCGAGGGCCACCGCCAGCGACGAGTCCGGGGCATGGATCCGCAGCAGTTGGATGGTGAGGATCGTGTAGGCGATCGCCGACGCGAGCAGCACCAGCCCGTAGGCCAGGACGGGGCCGCTCGCGCGCCAGTTCGGGCCGAGCCATGAGGTCGCGACCGGGGTCAGCGAGAGGCAGAACAACAGGCCCATGTTGGCCCACAGCACGCGGCCGTCGATGCGCTCCACCGCCTGCATGAGGTGATGGTGGTTGTTCCAATAGATCGCCAGCATCGCGAAGCTCAGCACGTAGACCAGCAGCTTGGCGACCATCGGGCGCAGGTCCGAGAAGTGATCGCCGGCCGGCGGGCGCAGGTCGAGGACCATGATCGTCACGAGAATGGCGATGACGCCGTCTGAGAACGCTTCGAGTCGTCCGCTGTTCACGCCGTCGAGTATCGCATCGGTTGCGGCCGCGGTCCGTCAGTCAGTCGGCACGCGTCGCCGCATCCCGACCCGCCCGCGAGGGGTTCAGTGATGGCCCGGGTCTGTCGAATGATCAGGTGATGATCACCACCGCCGGATCCGCGGCCACTCCGAAGGCCGTGACGCTCGTGACGGCAAGCGCCTTCCACGTCGGACAGGTCCTTTCCCCGCGCATGCTCGTCGGCGTGCTCGCGGCCGCGCTCGTTGCCTGCGCAGCGGTCGCCGCCTACCAGCGCTTCCGCGTGGCGCGCTCGGGTATCACCGGCGTCGACCGGATGGATGTCAAGACCTTCGAGGCGTTTCTGGCCTCCCTGTTTCGTGACCTCGGCTATGAGATCGAGGGCTCGCGCGTGCACGGCGACTTTGAGGCGGAACTGGTCGTGATCAAGGACGGCCTGCGCACCGTGGTCGAGGGCAAGCGCTGGAGCAAACATCTGGGCGTGACCGCAGTCCAGGGGGCGCGCGCGGCGATGGGCGACTTCGCATGCGATGGTGCGATCGTCGTCGCCAACCGCCAGTTCATCCATCCGGCCAGGAAGTTGGCCAAAGCATCCGGCATCCAGCTCTGGGACCGCGATGTGCTTGTCGGCAAGCTGCTGGGCTTGCACGGCGTGCCGGGTGAGCTGCCGAACTCCGACGTCGCGATTCCGGAGCTCGCGGCGACGACCACGCCGCCTTCGGCAGCCCAGGCACCGTCCGCTCCGGCGATCGTGCCGGTGGTCGTCCCTACGTTGACGCTCGCCCCGCCCCCGGCGGGGACGTCGGCCTGGATCCCCGGGACGTTCGCCTCATGCGCGCTGTGCGGCGTGAGCGTTCCCAAGGAAGATCGCGTGGCATGCTTGAGCCAGCCGGTGCGGTTCGGCGGACAGATCTACTGTCACGCCCATCAGCAGCTCATCCGGGGCGCGACCGGGTAGATGGGCCCGGCGGATCAGTCGGGCTCATCCCGGGCGGCGCGCAGTAACAGCCCCGGCACCGGGCTGGCCGATACCGCGAAGTACACGGCGATCGCGGCATCGATCGCAAACGACGCCCAGGTGTTGATGAACGCGACGCCCATCGCGACCAGGTAGGCCAGGCCGCCGACAAGGCCGCGTCGGTAGCCGATCGGCAGCCCCGCCACCGCCGCGTCGACGACGAGTTCGCGGTGGTAGTCGCGGTAGCTCCACCCCCAGGTGAACGTGAGGCCCATCATCATCATGGTGCCCGCGTAGAGGACGGCTGCCGGCAGTGCCTGGCTGCCCTGGTCGGCGCAGCTCGCGGCGAGTGCAGTCGGCCACGGAATGATCGAGACGAACAGCAGGAACACCAGCGTGCGCTCGACAAAGCGCCGGTGAATCGCCCGCACGCCGCTCGTCATCCCGTGGTGCTCGATCCAGACCACCCCGAGGATCGCGAACGAGACCCCATAGGCGATGTAGGTCGGCCAGAGATGCACCGGGTCGTGGGCCAGGTGCTGAGAGGACTGGGACCGCGGCAGGTCCAGGACCAGCAGGGTGATGGCGATGGCGAACACGCCGTCGATGAGCGCGTGCAGGCGTCCAGGGCCCACGTCGATCCCTCCTTGGCCAATCCGTCGCGAGCCTGCCGGCGTCGGCGGCGCGCCGGGCCGTGACCGGAAACGACGGGTGATGGTGTGCCGCCGGCGCCGCGCACTACGGTCACCGGGGACCCGCCATCTGTCGGGAGCGTGTGTGGCGCAGTTCGTCATCCAGGGATCCGACCTGGTCGTCCGGCTGAGCTTGATGGAGAAGGTCGGTGCGCTCCACGCCGACGTGCGCGTGCCGTTGGCCACGGTGCGCGCGGTGCGCGTGGCCGCAGATCCCTGGACGGAGCTGCGGGGGCTTCGCGCGCCGGGGACCGGCGTGCCCTCGGTGATCTCGCTCGCGACGCGCCGGAGGTCCGGCGTGCGGGACTTCGCCGCGGTCTATTCGCACACGCCGCCGGTCGTCATCGATGCGGCCGGGGCCGACTTCGACCGTCTGGTGATCGCGTCGTCGCATGCACGGGTCGACGCCGAGCGCATCGCGACGGCGGTGCGGGCCGCGTCTGCCGAGGGCATCGTGCCGGCGCCTGGCCGGCGGGCGCCGCGCAGGTCGTCGTGATCCGATGCCATCGGATCACGGGCGGCACGGTGCGGTGATCCATCGGTCCGCGTCCGTGGCACCTCGCGGGGGGCCGAGCGATAACGTCCGGTGCCGACGCCCGTAATGGGCGCGGCACCGGACGCGAGTGGGTCAGGCGGGCTCCAGCGACGGATCGCCGGGTCGATCGGGCTCGCCGGCGGGCGCCTCGTGCCGCCGCGCGCGGGTGATGAACAGCGCCGCGACCGCGCCGATCGCGGCGATCGCCGCGCCCGCATACACGGCCGGGACGAGGCCGTCGACGTACGACTGAGGTGACTGGTAGCTGCCGTTTTGGGCGAAGATCGTCGCCAGCACTGAGACGCCAAGGACGCCGCCGAGTTCGCGGATCGCGTTGTTGGCACCCGATGCCTGGCCCTCTTGTTCGGGCCGGACCGACCCGAGCACGACGTTCGCGACCGGGGCGAAGAACAGCCCCATCCCGACGCCCGCGATGACGAACGGGCCGACGAGATCGGCGTAGGCGACTGTCGGCGCGGCGAGCGCCGCGAGCATCACCAGCGCGATCGACTGCAGTGCGATGCCGGCCGCCATCAGCATGCGGCCCCCGATCCGATCCGACAGCGCGCCGGCGATCGGCGCCACGATCAGCGGCATCGCGGTCCACGGCAGCACCCGCAGTCCGGCCGACAGCGGCGAGTACCCCTGCACGGTCTGTAGGAACTGTGTCAACAGGAAGATCGCGCCGAACATGCCGAAGAACATCATCATCGAGGCGATGTTCGCGGCGGTAAACGAGCGGTTCGCGAAGAAGTCCATCGGGAGCATCGGGACGCTCGTGCGCAGCTCCCAGACGACGAAGCCGACGACCAGCAGCATCCCGATCGCGAGCGATCCGACCACCTCGGCGGTGCCCCATCCGATCTGGCTGCCGCGGATGATCCCGAACACGACGCCGAGCAGTCCCGTCGAGGCCAGAGCGACGCCGGGCAGATCGAGGGCGGAGTTGGGACCGTAGGACTCGTCCAGGCGCCGCGCCGCCAGCGGGGCGAGCGCCAGGCCGATCGGCACGTTGAGCCAGAAGATCCACTGCCAGGAGGCGCCCTGCACGACGGCGCCGCCGACGACCGGACCCAGGCCGACGGCAAGACCGCCAACCGCGCCCCAGATGCCGAGCGCGGCACCGCGCCGCGCGGCGGGGACCGATGCGGAGAGGATCGTCAGGGTCAGCGGGGCGATGATCGCGCCACCGATGCCCTGGAAGGCGCGGGCGGCGATCAGCCACTGGATCGATGGTGCAAGCGCGGCCCCGCACGACCCGGCGACGAACACCAGGATGCCGACGACGAACATGCGCCGCCGCCCGAAGCGGTCGCCGAGTGCGGCGCCGGTCAACAGGAGCACCGCGAACGTGAGCGTGTACGCGTTGACGGTCCATTCGAGCTGTTGGATCGACGCGTGCAGGTCCCGCCGAATCGTCGGCAGGGCCGTCGACACGACGAGGTTGTCGAGCGTGACGATGAACAGTGCCGCAGAGGTGAGGATCAGCGTCCACACCGCGGTGTGGCGCCCACCAAAGGGGGTCATGGGCGACCTTTCTCGAGAGATAGTAGTGATTGGTTACTAGCTTCCATGGCCAAAAAGGGGGGGTCCGGCTACTTCGGGGCCGCGAAGCAGCTTTGGATCATCCGCGTGGCCCAGGGAGCGTCGGCGTTCTGCAGCTCAAGTGCGGTGATCACGTTGATGAGCATCCCGTGGGCAAAGAACACGGTGACGGTGTCGGATCCGGCATCCGAGACGCGTTCGACGTACTCGAACAACGCCCCGTAGCCCTCGAGTGCGGCGGCCTGGATCTCGGCGTCATTGCATGCCGCGGCGTACATCTGCATCTGCATCTTGAGCATCTGGCGGTCGCCGAGCAGTTCGGAATACCGGCGCCCGATGGCCTCGAGCGCCTCGGGACCACGCAGGCCGGCGGCCGCGGTTTGGAATGCCTCGAGCGTCTGGCCCATACAGTCGTGCGCCGCCGCGATGAACAGGTCCTTCTTCGTGCCGAACAGGCGGAACAGGTATGGCTGAGAGATGCCGGCATCCCGCGCGATCGCCTCGGTGGAGGCGCCGTGGTAGCCGTGGTCGGCGAACTGCGACCGCGCCGCGGCGAGCACGGCGGTGCGCCGTTCGTCGGCGGTCTTTCGGGCGGGCGGCGTCATAGTGGTAGTGAGTATTCACTCACAAGCAATCGCTGTCAAGTGCGGACGCCGACAAGGAGCGCCATCTCGCGCCATTTCCACACGCAATCGACGTCGGCAAACCCGAGCGTGCGCATCCAGCCCAACTGCGTCGGAATGTCGACCAGGCGGTTGGACGCATCCTCTTCGTCTGGCCCGTAGCCGATCGCCTCCAGGAACTGCTCGTGCAGCCGTGGCGTCGGAGAGCTGACGTGCTCGAGGTTGGCGAAGATCGCGCCCGGTCTCAGGCGTTCGTGGATCTCGGCGAGCAGCGTCTGCTTGCGCGCATCTTCGAGGTGGTGGATCGCAAACGCCGAGACGATCGCGTCGAAGCGGCCTACGACGGGCAGCGTGAGTGCGAGGTCATGCGCGAGGATGCGCACCCGTGCGGTGCCTTCGAACCGCGCGCGGGCCGCGGCGAGCATGGTCGGAGAGGCGTCGATGCCGACGAAGGTCGTCTCGGGGCGCCGCGTCGCAAGCAGCGCGATCAGGTGCCCACCGCCGGTACCGAGGTCGAGGACCTGCCGCACGGTCTCGGGGATGATCTCATCGAGCACCGCGTCACCGTCGGCAGCACGGCCGAGGCGTGGGCGCCGGGCGATGAACCCGGCGGCGTGCGCCGGGGTCGTCCACTCGTCGCGCCCGGTGGGGCTCTTGGCGTCCACCGCCACACTGTCGCATGCGGGCCGCCGCAGGCTCAAGGACATCGATCCGGGGTCAAGGACCCGCGGCGCGGCGCCGAGATACAGACACAGTGGGCCCACGGACCCGACAGCACGGCGCGTGGAGCGCAGACGGCGGTCATCCGCGCCGCGGATGCACCGTCCTGCGGGTCAAATCATGAGCACAGCGACCGTCCCCGCGGATGCCCAAAGCGTGCAGATCGCGGTGCGCCTGGGCTGGCGTCTGGCCGAGGCGTACCACACACCGCCGCCGCCGCATCCTGCGGCCGCGAGCGAGGATGCGCCCGTGCCGGACCGCCTGCTCGGCGGGAGCCGGCTCTCGACGTACGAGCGCGGGCGGACCCTGCTCGCCGAGATCCAGCACGACGCCACCCAGCTCGCGAGCGCCTACGGCTTCACGCTCGCCTCGGCTGCGGACCTGGCCGGCCTGCCGGCGAGCGATGCCGAGGCCACCCGACGCACACTCTTGTCGGTCCACCAGGACCTGCGCCGGGCGCTCGCCTGCGCAAACTCCCATGCAGTGCGGGGATTCGACCTCGGGCGCATGCTGGCCGACACGGTCCTGCTGGCCGACCCGCACGCGCCGGCCGGGCTCGCGGAGCTGTTCGGACACGATCGGCTCGAGAACGCCTACGGCTGGCTCGGCGATCTTCACCGATTGCTCCCCGACCACTCCGCCGACGCGGTCGCCGGCTCGCTACATCGGTGGGAGCAGTGGGTCACCGTCAGCCTGGTGCCGGCCCCCGGGAGCCGACGCCCCGATGCTCCTGGGGACCGCGGTCGTCCGGGCCCTGCACCACCAGGGAGAGCTCTGGCGCAGAGCGCTCTGCGGCGATCACCAGGCGGTCGACCTGATGACGGCCCGGGACTACAACCAGGCCGGTGACCGCGTGGCGCGGCGGTTCCTCGGTTTGGTCGGCGGCTATGCGCTCAGCTGGTGGTACATGATCGCGGGACTGTTGGCGGTTGCCGGTGCCACTATCTGGGCGATATTGGACATCGTGCCGCGCGGCGGCGCCTCGACCGCCGCGATCATCGCCACCGTCGCCGCGTCGCTCGGGATTTCCTGGAAGACGGTCGCGGCCACGCTCGGCCGCGTCACCGCGCGTGCGGAGGGGCCGATCTGGGACACCGAGGTCGGGGCCGCCATCGTCATCGCGGCGACGCACCTGCGCCCGGCGGCGCCTGACGGGACCGCAGGCGCCGGACGGCGGAGCGACGATGCGTTGGTGGCGTGGCACCTGATCGTGGCGGACCGCGCGCTGTGACCGGCACATCCTGCGCGTTGCGGCGCCGTAACCCGCGCGCGACACGGCACACGCGTGGGTTACGCGGGCTGGGGGTACGTGCCATGATTGCCGGGTAGACAGCGTGCTCACCCGACGTTTGCGACCCGCCAAGGGACCCCGATGCGCAGAATCGTCGTCACCGAGTTCGTATCCCTGGACGGTGTCATGGAAGACCCCGGCGGATCCGAGGGCACGCCGTTCGGCGGCTGGACGTTCAAGTTTCCGGACGCCGAGGGCATGAAGTACAAGCTCGACGAACTGTTCGCGCACGACGCGATGCTGCTCGGCCGGGTGACGTATGAGGGGTTCGCCGAGGCATGGCCGGGCCGGACCGACGACATGGGCTTCGCCGAGCGGATGAATGCGATCCCGAAGTATGTCGTCTCGCGGACGCTCGAACACGCAACCTGGAGCAACTCGACCGTGATCTCGGGCAATCTCCCCGAGCAGATCGTCCGACTCACGAGTGCTCCGGGCAACGACATCCTCGTCGTCGGGAGCCGAACGCTCGCCCAGTATCTGATGGACGCCGACCTGATCGACGAGTATCGGCTGATGGTGTTTCCCATCGTGATCGGCGGCGGGGCGCGCCTGTTCGGCCCGGCGCCCGCCTCACCGATCCTGCACCTCGTCGCGACCCAGCCGCTCGCCTCGGGCACCGTGATCCTGACGTACACCCCCCACCGGGGCACCTAGGCCAGATGCGCACCTGTCCGGAGAGTGTCCCGCTGCGTTCATTACCGCGACCAGCGCCGATCGGGTCGATGTTCGCCCCGCCGGCACGAAAGGAGACCAAGATGCCGACGCGTGACCGGGCCCCGGTCGGAGCCCCCTGCTGGGTTGATCTCATGACCTCGGACGTCGATGCGGCGCGCGCGTTCTACACGCGCGTGTTCGGCTGGACGGCCGAGGAGCCGAACCCCGAGTTCGGCGGCTACTTTTCATTCTTGAAGGACGGTGTCCCCGTCGGCGGGGGCATGGCGAACATGGCCGGTGAGGGCGTGCCGGACATGTGGCAGGTGTACCTGGCGACCGAGGACGCCGACGCCACGGTCGCCCGCGCGACCGAGCTCGGCGGGCAGGCAATAGTTCCGACGATGCAGGTCGGGGACTTGGGCAAGATGGCGGTGATCCTCGACGCTGGCGGTGCGCCGATCGGCATGTGGCAGCCGATGGCCTTCCAGGGCTTGACGCTCTACGACGAGCCCGGCGCCCCGCGTTGGTTCGAGCTCAACACCAAGAGCTACGACGGCGCTGCCGACTTCTATCGCCGGGTGTTCGGCTGGACGACCGAGGTCATGAGCGATACGCCCGAGTTCCGGTACACCGTCGCGGTCAACGACGGGGAGAATCTGGCCGGGATCATGGACGCCACCGGATTCCTGCCGCCGGAGGTCCCGTCGCACTGGGGGGTCTATTTCGGGGTCCCGAACACCGACGCCGCGGTGGCGAGCGTTGTCGACCTGGGCGGTTCGGTCATCATGCCGGCCACCGATACGCCCTATGGGCGCATCGCGGCGGTGGCCGATCCGACCGGAGCGACCTTTCGGGTCATGCAGAGCCTCTGAGGGGCCCGATCGCACACCCCCGCCGCCACGGCCGGCGGCGGGTGCCGGAGGCCACCGACCGTGCACGGGCTGTGAGGATGGCCACCGCGCCGCTTGCCGGAAGCTGCGATCGGTGACATCACTGCGTGTCATCGATCGCGTGACCGGGTGCCGCTCCCGCGTCGAGTCGTCCGAGGATCGGGGTCACGGGGTCCGTGGCGCACTGGGTTGATTACCTCATCATCGCCGTGGTCATCCTGGCGGCGTTGCACGGCTGGCAGACCGGCGCGATCCGGCAGGTCCTCGCCTTCGGCGGCCTGTGGATCGGTCTGATCGCGGGCGTCGTGCTCGCGCCGACGATCGCGCGGCATGTCGCCCCGACCTCGGCGGGGCTCGTCGCGGTGGCCGTCGTCCTCGTCGCGGTCCTGGTGTGCGGGTCGATCGGTCAGATGGCCGGGTGGCGGATCGCGACGGTGGTGCGGCGGGTGCGGCTCGGCGTCGTCGACGATGCGCTCGGGGTTGTCGTCGCCGTGGCGGCGATGCTTCTGGCGGCGTGGTTCGTCGGGACGCTGGCGTCCTCCAGCCGCAGCCCGACGCTCAACCAGGGCCTGCGGAACTCGACGATCCTGCAACGGTTGACGAGCTCGCTGCCCACGGTGCCGTCGGTGTTCGCACGCATCGAATCCGTGCTGGCGGCCCGTGGCCTGCCGATCGTCTTCGCGACCTTGCCGCCGCAGCTGTTGGCACCGGTCCCGCAGCCCACCAGCGGCGCGGTACGCACAGTGCGCGATGCGGTCGGCCCGTCGACCGTCAAGATCGTCGGGCCTGCCTGCGGGGGCATTGTCGAAGGCTCCGGCTTCGTGGCGGCCCCCGGGATCGTCGTCACCAATGCCCATGTCGTGGGCGGCGATTCGGCACCCCGCGTCGTCGACGGCGCCCACGCATACGCGGCGACCCCGATCCTGTTCGACTCGAAGCTCGATGTCGCGGTGCTTCGCGTGCCCGGCCTGCCGGACGCACCGCTTGCCATCGACACCGCGACCGCCGCACGCGGGGTGCAAGCGGTCGCCATCGGGTATCCGCAGGGCGGTTCGCTCACCGCGGTGGCGGCATCGGTCGACGGCATGTTCATGGCGACTGGTCTCGACATCTACGGCAACTCGTTGGTCACGCGCGCGGTCTACCAACTGCACGCGGCGGTGCGGCCGGGCAACTCTGGCGGACCGCTCGTCGCGCGCGAGCCGAACGGGCTGCGCGTCATCGGCCTGGTGTTCGCCCGCTCGACGACCGATTCGAGCGTCGGGTATGCGCTGGCCATGGGTCCGGTCGCGCGCGACATTCGTGCGGCAGAGGCGTCGGGCGCCCCGGTCGCCGTCGGGGGCTGCGCCGGCTGATCCCGGTGGCGGCTAGGCCGGCAGGTGGCGGCGGACGTACGCGTCGAAGCGCGTCGGCGGCCGGCCGAGCAGCCACCCCAACACATTCGGGTTCCCGGTGATCCCGTAGCGCCCGTAGTGATCGAACAGGCGGACCATCGCGTCGGCGCGGAAGTCTTCGGCCGACCCGCCGCCCGCGGACGTGAACGCGGCCACAACGGGCACCTGGCGGGCCCTGACCGCCCTGTCCGAGACCGTGCTGATGATCCGCGCCAGCCCGTGGGCGTCGAGGAAGTCGTCACCGCAGAGCTCATAGGTCGCGTAGTGATGTGCGGGATCCGCCACAACCCGCGCTGCGACCTCGGCGACGTCCTCAAGGTCGACGTGTGCCAAGCGTGTCGCGGCGTCGTACGGCTGGGCCAGGGTCCCCGTCGCCATGACCCGAGCGACGTCGATGTTCTGCATGTAGTGCATCGGCTGAAGGATCGTGAACGGCATCCGTGCCAACAGCACGGCACGCTCGACCGCAAGCTTGGCCTGATGGTTCAAAAGCGGCTCGAGCTGCGGATGCGTCACCGAGAACTGGACGAAGTGCCCGACGCCCGCGGTGCGGGCGGCCGCGACGACGACGTGGCCCATCTGCGCTTCCTGCGGATGCAGCGGCGGCCCGATGTGGATCACCGCGCGGGCGCCATCGACGACCTGCGCGACCTGCGCGGGTTCGCGCATGTCCCCCGCGATGACCTCGGTCGCGCCCAGATCGACCAGTTCCGCGGTATCGGGCGCGATGTCGAAGGCCCGCACATTGTGCCCGTGCCGCGCGAGCGCGGCGACAACGCTACGGCCCGTGCGGCCGCCTGCGGCGGTGACGAGGATCACGTGACCGTCCCGTCGGAACCCGCGTCGGGGCGCGGCGCCTGGCGGGCCAAGAGCGCGCCCCATGCGTCATCGGCGCCCGGTGTGATCGCCCGCGGCGGATCGCCGACGAGCACATGCGCCTCGCCCGAGGTGATGGCGAAGACGATCGCCCGCGCCGCGAGCTCCGGCGGATCGACCGGGATGTGGTGGGCGCCGCCGGCAAACGACCCCGCCCGCAGACGCTGGTGGAATTCGGTCGCCGTCACCGACGGATAGACCAGCGAGACGCCGACGCCGGCCTCGGCGAACTCCAGGCGCGCGACCTGAGCAAGCATGTTGAGGGCGGCCTTTGTCGACGAGTAGCCCCCGAGCCCCGGGGAAGACGCGCAGCGACGTGGCGGAGCTGACGTTGACGATCGCGCCCGTGCCGTGGGTTCGCATCGTCGGGAAGACGCACTGCATCGCCCGGAGCGGAGCGACGACGTTCAGCTCGTACACGGCCCGCAGGTCCTGCGGGTCAAGCTCGAGGAGCGGGACATGCAGCCCTTGGCCGGCGTCGTTGACCAGCACGTCGATGCGGCCATAGGCCGTCAGCGTCGCCTCGATCAGGCGCTCGAGGTGTCCCGGGGCCGTGACGTCGGTGGGGACCGCGAGCGCACGCGGAAGTTCGGCGGCCAATCGCTCGAGCCGCTCGGCGCGCCGCGCCGCGAGCACCACGATGGCACCCGCCTCTCCGAGTCGTCGGGCTGTCGCGGCACCGATTCCGGAGGAGGCTCCGGTGACGATGCACACCGCGTCCGTGAGGCGCAACGCCGACATACCAGCAGTCTCGCACGCGCGGGCGGACGGACAGGCGGACAGGATGCGGCCGACATGTCGGATGCGTCGATCCTCGGCGTGGTTTCCGCGCAATGGATCAGAACGCACAACGCGCCCGACGCAGCCCGCAACCGTGACGTCCATGCGGATCCGGCCACCGGTCGGCGTATGCTCGGCACACCCGCGCCCCGGGAGCGGCCGGCGCCGACACGTTGGACCACTGGCGCGGAGGGCACGGCAACCTGAAGGGGGACCCGGAGTGCCAGAGCCACCGATCTCCGAGCACGGCCTCATCGGGGACCTGCAC
>Ga0307373_10003159_pt1 | contig 28952 bp, 29 predicted proteins | sample OX2MG_FD_202534 | JGI IMG/M metagenome (GOLD analysis project Ga0307373, IMG submission 202534) | Soil microbial communities from Risofladan, Vaasa, Finland - OX-2 | ecosystem: Environmental > Terrestrial > Soil > Coastal area > Acid sulfate soil | place: Finland: Risofladan, Vaasa | collected... | reverse complement strand
AGCAGAGGCTGGATGATCTTCCACTCAAACTCGGTCAGTTCGTAGCGGGCCATGATCGAGCTCCTTTGCAGAGCTTGAATCATCTTTCAGGTGATTTGCCTACCGTTTATGAGTATGCAGCCTAGTCAGAACACACCAGCTGGGCGGACCAGACGACCTCCATCCCGCCACACCGATACAGACGCCAGCTACGGAAGTCAGACGCAAAGTCGTGCATAACGCTCTGTTGCTTATGATGACGCGCGATCTCGTTGTGCGCGAAATTCATCCAGACGGCATCCGCTATAAGGCAGGGGAGTCGGCGGCGCCGTTCTTGAACTCGATCCGGACTCCATACCTTCGCGCGCTGAACTCACGCGCTATCTGGCTTATTCATCATCTGGCGAACTATAGCGTCTCGGATTTCAACGACCTTATGCGCAGGTTTTTCGACAATTGGATTGTTGAATTCCAGGCTGTCGAGCGCAGCTTAGGCTCCGACGAATGACCGCCACTGGCCTTCGCATACGCCACTTGACATTTTGTGGTCCGAACCGCGAGCCCGTCTCCGTTTCGTTTCAGGCAGGGCTAAATGTCATTTACGGTGCATCTAACACCGGTAAATCGTTTATCGTTGATACGATTGATTTCATGCTTGGGGGTAAAGGACCTCTGCGAGATATCCCCGAGCGGGTGGGATACGATCGTATTTTGCTTGCGATGGAAACGCTCGACGGTCGGGAGTTTACGATCCAGCGCAGCACGAACGGGGGAGCTTTCCGGATATATGAGGGACTTTTCTCCCAGACCGTGCCGCAAGGAGACGGTGCTGAATACGCGGAGCAACATAACGACCGCCGGGACGATAACCTCTCAACCTACCTGCTTTCGAAGATCGGGCTAAGCAAAAAACGTCTTCGCAGGAACAAGCAAAACGACAAGCAAAGCTTGAGTTTCCGGAATCTGGCTCGGCTCGTCATTGTCAATGAGGAAGAGATCATCCAACAGCGCTCACCACTGTCCGATGGTACCTATATCGCCGACACGGCGAATACCTCTGTCTTCAAGTTGCTGCTAACGGCGTTGATGACTCATCGCTTGTCTCCGCCACAACCATCAAACAAGAAGACACATCCCGCGAGGCTCAGGTCGAACTGCTCGATCAACTCATCAAGGAGTTGCAGCATCAAGTGAGGGATTTGGCTGGCCCTCCGGCGGAGCTGGAGGGTCAGCTCGGTAACCTTGACCAGTCCATATCAGATCAAAGACGTCAACTCGCGATCTCCGAAAGTGAGTACCGCGAAGTATCGGGCAATCGCCGCGGGTTCCTGAAAAAACTTGAAGAGGGAAACAATCGCCTCACAGAGATAAGGAATCTCCTTGAGCGCTTTACGTTGCTTGACCAACACTACACATCCGATGTGGAGCGGCTCAAGGGCATCGAGGAAGCCGGCAGCCTGCTGGTAGCGTTTGGTGATGCGGTGTGTCCCCTCTGCGGCGCGCTGCCCCAACATCACAGGCTCAATGAGGATTGTGACGGTAATGTTGACGCAGTGGTTAGTGCCGCAAGAGCTGAGGCAGCAAAGATCGAATTACGTCAGGTCGAGCTTAAAGAGACAATTGCCACTTTGCAGAGGGAAGCAAAGGGATTTGAACGGCGCATTCCGAAAATTGAGTCTGATCTTCACCGGATCTCCCAGCAAATCGAAACCATTGTGGCACCAAAGCTTCGTCAGCTTCGCACGGCCTATGGCCAGCTCGCTGATAAAAAGGGCGAAGTCAGAGAGGCGCTGAGCCTCTACAAGACACTCAAGGACCTTGAAGACCGGCGCATAAAGCTTTTGGCCGAGGAGGACGTTGATAGTTCACCCAATGCGGCCGACATCGGATTGTCTACCTCAACAGTCGATAAGTTTGCGGAACTCATTTTGTCGATTCTGAAGGACTGGCATTTTCCTGAGGTCGAACGGGTTCACTTTGACCTGAAGACACGTGATCTCGTGATCAATGGCAAAAGCCGCGTTTCCTACGGAAAGGGCTTAAGAGCAATAACGCAGGCGGCGTTCACCGTCGGTCTTCTGGAGTTCTGCCGCCAAAACGAAACACCGCATCCCGGTTTTGTAATTCTGGATTCTCCATTGCTCTCGTACCGCGAACCGGACAGCGAGGATGACGATCTCCGTGGCACCGATCTCGACACTTGTTTCTACCAACATCTGGAAAAGGCAAATCCGGACCGCCAATTTATAATCGTAGAAAACACCGATCCGCCTTTGGATGTTCAGGCGTCCTCGCATGCGACGAAGTTCACCGGCAGTGAGACTTTTGGTAGGTTCGGCCTTTTTCCAAAGAAGTGAATTAGAAGTGCGTCCGGCTGCGCCGCACCGGCAGGCGGAGTTGCGAGATTCGTACTGCAGAGGTGCACATAACCCGGAATTATCGGACAGATCGCACACGAGCCAATGTCCGCATTGGTGCCGACTGGGATCACCACGGGACTGCTTTTTTGGTCCCGGAGGACGGAGATGAAAGAAAAGACGGCGTCACGGAGAAGATTGCCTTTGTCGCGAACGACGCTCGACGCCGCTTCCGGAGCCAGTCTTGACTTAAATCAACGCCACGGAGCGGTTGAGGCTTTAACTGGCGTTGGTCATCAGGCCACAGGCATTAATTCCCGGTGGAGGCTCGGCGTGCAGAGTGACTTATCGCGTCGCTCGTTTCTGCGAGGCTCCGCTTTGACCACCGCTGGAGCGACAATGGTCAACGCGACATCAACGCTTCTCGCCCGGGCTGAGGCGGTAGAGGATAGCAGCCTTGCGACCGCTGGACCGGAAGCAGTGGCAATCACGTTGCAGATCAATGGCGCGGCGCGGCCGCTCCGGGTTGAGCCGCGATCTACTCTGGCCGAAGTTTTACGCGAACCGCTTGGCCTGACCGGCACCAAGATCGCCTGCAACCGCGGGGCCTGTTCGGCCTGCACCGTCTGGCTCGACGGGTCGCCGATTTGCTCCTGCATGATGCTCGCGGTCGACGTCGGCGCGCGTCGCGTCACTACTATTGAGGGTCTTGCGCAGGGCGACATGCTGCATCCGGTGCAGCAAGCCTTCATCGAGCATGACGCCCTGCAATGCGGCTTCTGCACGCCCGGGATGGTCATGAGCTGCGCAGCTTTGCTTGAGCGCACGCCGGTGCCGAATGCCGATGATGTGCGTGCCGCGATCAGCGGCCACTTCTGCCGGTGCGGCACTTATCCGCATGTGGTGACCGCAACGCTTGCGGCGGCCAAAGCACGCAGGGGATGATCATGGCAAGGTCACCCCTGCGCACCGAGACGTTTCCCTTCGGCATTGCCAGTCTCGGGCTGGGCAAAGTCGAGCGACAAATTCCCGCCGACGAGCCGCCACCGCTGCCGCCGAATGCCGAGCTAACCGTCATCGGTCAGCCGGCACTGCGCCATGATGGACGCGCAAAGGTGACGGGCGCCGCCCGCTTCACAACCGATATTTCTCTCCCCGGAATGCTCCATGGCCGCGTCCTACGCTCACCGCTGCCGCATGCCCGCGTGCGCTCTATCGATATCTCTGTGGCGGCACGTCACCCTGGCGTGCGCGCGGTCCTGCCGATTGCCAGTCCGGCGGAGGCGCCGAACGCGACCGTGCGCTTCATTGGCGAACCTGTCGCGGCTGTCGCGGCGGTCTCGATGGCGGCGGCCGAAGAAGCGATGCGCCTGATCCACGTCGACTATCAATCGCTGCCGTTTGTCGTTGAGATGGACCGGGCGCGCGCGCAAGCGGCACCGCTGGTCTACGAAAGCGCAAAAGAAACGCCTGGCGGTCACCCCTCGGGGTGGCCCGCGGGCGCTAATCTGCCGCTCAATGGCAATGTGCGCGGGCCGTCCGTCAGCGGTCGCGGCGACGTGACACAAGGTTTTGCCGAGGCCGACGTCGTTGTCGAGGGCGAGTACCGCACGCAAGTGCAAACACATTGCTGTTTGGAGCCGCATGCGATCGTTGCCGACTGGCGAGTGGACGGGCTAACGGTTTACATGTCCACCCAATACACAACTGGCGTGCGACACGAGCTGGCGGAGGAGTTCGGCCTGCCGCTCAACCGCGTCCGCGTGGTCGTCGATGCCATGGGTGGCGGCTTTGGCTCCAAGTCGTTGCTTGGCAATTATGGCCGTATCGCCGTTGATCTCTCCCGTCGTGCGCAAGCGCCGGTCCGCCTCGTCCTCGATCGGGAAGAGGAACAGATGGACTCGGGCAACCGTCCGGGAACCTGGCAACGATTGCGCATCGGCGCGAAACGCGACGGCGCGCTGACGGCAATTTCGCTCATAAGCTATGGCACGGCGGGCGTCGCCGTTGGCGCCGGCGTCGGTTTCAACGCTGAGGGGCTTTACGCTTGTCCGAATTTCGCCGGCGCGCAATACGACGTGTTCATCAATGCCGGTCCAGGCTGCGCGATGCGCGCGCCGGGCAATACACCCGGAGCCTTCGGGCTCGAGCAAGCGATCGACGATTTGGCCGAACGGCTCACCACCGACCCGCTCGCGCTTCGCGAACGCATCGATCCGAGCCCGGTACGTCGCGAAGAGCGGCGCATCGGCGCTGAGATGATCGGGTGGCAACGCCGGCACGCTCCCGGCGCGGATCCGGGTCCGGTGAAGCGCGGCCTAGGCATGGCGCAATCGCTCTGGATGGCCAATGTGCAGCTCGACTCCTCCTGCGAGGTGCGCGTGATGCGCGACGGCTCGGTCGAGGTGTTGTCGAGCGTGCAGGATATCGGGACCGGCACCGGGACAGTGATGGCGCAGACCGTCGCCGAGGTCCTCGGGCTTCGTTCCGAGGACATTAAGGTGCGCATCGGCGACACCGAGTTTCCGCCCGGCCCACCTTCTTACGGCAGCCGCGCGACCGCTTCGATCACGCCGCCGGCGCGTACCGCTGCGTGGCACGTGTTGCAGTCGCTCTTGCGCGAGGCCGCGGTTGCGGTCAATGCGGCCCCCGAAGACCTGGTCGCGCGCGATGGAAGAATCGTTGTCCGCGACGACCCAAGCCGCGGCATGCGTTTCGCCGAAGCGGCCGCGCGGCTGCGCACCGATCGGATCAGCGCGGTGGCTTCGCGCAGCGACGACTATCCCGGTTTTCTGCGGCGGATGGGGGATGCCGCCTTGGCACAGCAGGCTTTAGGTGGCGTCCAATTCGCCGAAGTGGCGGTCGATACCGAGACGGGCATCGTGCGCGTGGAGCGCGTCGTCGCGGTGCAGGATTGCGGCCGGCCGATGAATCCTCGGCAGATCGAAAGCCAAGTCCACGGCGGCGTGCTGATGGGGCTCTCCTACGCCCTCTACGAGGATCGCATTCTCGACCAGCACACCGGCCGCATGGTCAACCCCGACCTGGAACACTACAAGTTAGCCGGCGCGTGCGACACGCCGGCGATCGACGTCGTGATCCTGGAAAATTATCAGGGCAACAGCGCCACGGACGCCTTCGGCATTGCCGAGCCCGCCAACATCGCGACGGCGCCGGCAATCGCCAACGCCGTCTATAACGCCATCGGCGTCCGCATGCGCAGCTTGCCGATGACGCCGGCGGCGATCCTCGGTGCGCTCGGCGATATCCCGCAGAGGAGTTGAAGCCGTGAACCGCTTCGCGATCGCGAATGCACGAACAATATCCGAAGCTGCGGTCGCGGCATCAGCGACGGTGGCCGACGCAATGACCGCTACGTCCGAGACAACTGGCCGTGGCGAAACGTCGGTCGTGAAGGCCGGCGGCATCGACATTCTCGATCTCCTCAAAGAAGGCCTGTTGGCGCCGGCCAAGATAGTGAACCTGAAAGAGGTTCCGGGACTCGACGCAGTCGTCGAAGAGCAGGGCGGCGGTCTGCGAATCGGGCCGATGGTCACGCTGGCATCGCTCGCCGATTATCCGCTTCTGCAGCAACGCTACCCTGCGCTCGCTGGGGCCCTCCGCGGCTCGGCGTCACCGCAAATCCGCAACGTCGCGACCTTGGGCGGCAATCTCTTGCAGCGTCCGCGCTGCTGGTATTTTCGCTCGCACGCTTATCGCTGCCTGCGCAAGGGCGGCGGCCATTGCTTTGCGATTTCAGGCGAAAACCAATACCACGCGATCTTCAACAATATGTCATGCGCGATCGTTCACCCGTCGACGGCGGCCACGGTCCTAGTGGCCTTGGACGCAACGGTCGAATTGACGGATGCAAATGGCGGCACGCGTCAATTGTCGCTCGAGGATTTCTTCGTACTACCCGACCGCGATCTCCAGCGCGAGAACGATTTGCGGCCGCAAGAGATCCTGACCGCTATCCGCTTGCCAAGGCCGTCGCCGGGTCTGCGCGTGGCCCATTTGAGACAGGGCGAAAAGGATTCCTTCGACTGGCCGCTCGCCGATGTGGCCGTCGCGCTCGACATGGCGGAGGATGGCACCTGCAAGCGCGCCGCGATCATTCTTGGTGCGGCGGCGCCGGTGCCGCATCGAGCAAAGACAGCGGAGGCTGCTCTCACTGGCAAACAGATCGATGAAAGCTCGGCCGCGGATGCGGGGCACGCCGCTCGCGACGGTGCAACGCCGCTCTCCAAGAACGTCTACAAACTGCCGCTGTTCGAGATCCTCGTCCGCCGCACGATCCTCAAGGCGGTGGCCCGGCAATGATGCGTCGGAGGCGGGCCTTACCGTATCCGGGACTTCAGATTGGTCGTCTCGCTGTCGATCACGAATGTTCGGTAGTCGCGGTGGTGGAGGGTTTCGGCTTCTTCTGCGCCGCCCACGAGATGAGTCGATGAATGACGATTCCCGATGAGGGGTTGACACCAAGCCGAGTGCACGAGCCTTCGACAGTCGTCGAAACATTTGAACTAGCCCGCCGATTTGGCAGCGTCACCGCGGTCGCTGGCATTTCCATGACCGTCAATTCCGGCGAAATCTTCGGCCTGATCGGGCCCAATGGCGCTGGCAAGAGCACCCTCATCAAGATGCTCACGACCCTGCTGCCTCCGTCTTCAGGGCGCGCGCTCGTCACCGGCTTCGATGTAATGACACAGCCCGGCGAAGTACGGAAACGCATCGGCTACGTGCCTCAGCTTCTGTCTGCCGATGGCGAGTTGACCGGTTACGAGAACCTGCTGCTGTCGTCCCGGCTTTATTTGATTCCGCGTGCCGAGCGGGAGAGGAGGATCGCGGATGCCCTCGCCATGATGGGCCTGTCGGACGTTCGCGACCGTCTGGTACGCAATTATTCAGGCGGCATGATCCGGCGGCTCGAGATCGCCCAAAGCACCCTCCACCGGCCCGCGGTTCTGTTCATGGACGAACCGACCGTCGGTCTCGATCCTACCGGGCGTCGTGCAGTCTGGGATCATGTTCGCGCACTGCGCCGCGACCTGGAGGCCGCCATCGTCATAACGACCCACCACATGGATGAAGCGCAGGAGCTTTGCGATCGGGTCGCCGTGCTGCATGCCGGCAAGATCGAGGCGCTGGGGACACCAGCAGAACTGAGGGCGAAGCTTGGCCCGGCTGCGACCTTAGACGACGTTTTTGCCGCGCTCACCGGCGGCGAGATCGAAGCAGGAGGAGGATACCGTGATGTCCGAGAGACCCGCCGCAGCGCGCGGGAGCATGCCTAGCGGTCGCTTTCTGATTGCAGTGACTGACTACGCGACGCAGGTTCTCGCCGTCGCCGATGCGGAAGCACGCAAGCTGCGGCACGATCCCTGGGAGCTCTTAAGCCGTGCCATACAGCCGGTGCTTTGGCTCGTCCTCTTTGGTGAGGTCATGGCGCAGGTCCGCGGATTGAGTTCGGGCACCACTCCCTATCTTGATTTCCTGGCGCCCGGCATCCTCGCGCAAAGCGTGTTGTTCGTCGCCATCTTCTATGGAATTTCCGCGATCTGGGAACGGGATCTCGGCGTGCTGCATCGCTACATGGTGAGTCCGGCGCCGCGAAGCGCCCTTGTCATCGGCAAGGCGCTCTCCTCCAGCTTCCGCGGCCTCTCTCAAGCGGTCGTCATCTACCTCTGTGCCGCCCTGATGGGTGTAAATCTCGATTTCGATCCCCGCCGCATCGTCTTAGTGATATTGTTCGTCGCGCTCGGAGCCGGACTATTTTCGACCTTCTCGCTGATCATTGCGTGCATCGTGAAGACGCGCGAGCGCTTCATGGGGATCGGGCAGGTCCTTACGATGCCGATCTTCTTCGCCAGCAATGCAATCTATCCAATCAACCTCATGCCGGGATGGCTGAAAACTATCTCATCGCTCAACCCGCTCACCTACGAGGTCGACGGCCTTCGCAGCCTCATGCTGCGTGGCGGGGAAAGCACGTTCGGCCTCGCTCACGATTTTGCGGCCTTGATCATCGCGGCTTCGGTATTCGTGATGATTGCGACGCGGATATATCCGCGGATGACTGAGTGAGGGCCATACTCGAAAGGTTTTGACTTCTGCTGTGGGTCTTCTAGGTCAATCGCGACGGAGCCATCGAATTCTATTGCGGACGTATTGCTGCCTCGCAGCAACGACGCTCAGGGTCAGGAACGGACTCTCCGTTTCGCTAGGGTGTCGCGAAAGTAATCTCTGCGACTCCTCTCACAGGCAGGTGAGTTCTGAGGTTGGTGGGCGTCATTTTCCCTTCGGCATGAATGATTGGTTGCTGAACGGAGACGCCGTCGGAACCTGAATCGTGATAAAGCCCACATGGGCAGCCTCATGACAACCGTTGCAGGTTGCGGTGAGATCGGCGAAGGCACCGGCGAAGCGCGCGCCGTCTTTGGCCTTGATGGCGTTGGACAGCGCCGTCAGTGGCTGCTCGACCATGTTAATCTTCTCGATCGGAATATTTTGATAGAGCCGCGCGGCAGTGATGAGGCTGTCCTCGATCTGGCCCAGTTCGTAGCTTGCGAGCTCCCAATTCCCCAGCTTGCCGGCGTACGAAAGCTTGAAATGGCGTAATTGCGTCGCGCCCATGATGTCGCCCAGGGTAGGCACGTAAGAGTCGCCCGCCGTCGGCGGCCGGTATGCATAGGGCACCGTGTCCTGGGCAAACGCCGGCAGCATCGCCGCCACGATCGAGAGAGCGATCATCGAGATATGTTTCATGGCAGCGGTTCCGTAATGTGCATGCCTGTTGTAGAGTGACGATGTATTAGCGGACGTGAACTGTTCGTCCTCTTACTTGAATTTGATTCGGGGCGAACCAAGTTTCCCCGGCTGCCGACAACCACCCAAAAAGCGATTGCTATCATGGCTCACTTGCTTGCCAGCTTGGATCTGGATCGTATTGCGTTATCTGTTGGGTGATGCGTGTCGTCGCAGGGCCAAGATTTTTTTGATAGACGATGCCGTCTTGGTTGACGATGAAGGTCATGATGCCGGAATCGGCATAGGTGGCCGGATAGGCGATCAGCGCGAAGCCGCCCGTCATGCGATTGTTGACGATATAATTCCTGGCGCCGCCGGGCGCGGTCTGCCCCTGTTGGGTGAGAATCCGGAAGTAGTAGCCGTAAAGCGGCCATCGGCGAGCCTGCGGCGATCGCTATGAGGCCAGTTGCCGCAGCGCCAAGCCGCAGCGCGATCAGGAGCCGGTTTGCGGCATGCCTCCTGAGCGGTTTCTCTTTCCGCTCTCTGAACCCGACATACGGGACCCCATCTGCTACTGTGTCCTAGAGACGAGAGACCTGCTCGGCGGCGGGCTTATTTTATGCCGCGGGTTGCTTTGCATCTTTGAGTCTCTGCACTGGAAACCGCTTGAGTATGTCGATCACTTCGTCATCCGAAACCTGATTGAAATCCGCGTAGTAAGCGCCGATAGCGCCGAAGAACTCGTGATCTTCAAGGCAGATGAGGTCATCAGCCTCGCTGCGCAGCTCGGCAACAGTATCCGTCGGCGCCACTGGGACGGCGAGAACGAGTCTTTTTGGATTGCGCATCCGGGTGGCGCGCAAGGCCGCGCGGGTCGTTGCCCCTGTGGCGATGCCATCATCGATCACGATTGCAGTATGACCGCTGATATCCGCGCGTTGACGGCTGCCCAGATAGCGTTGACGACGCCGTTCAATCTCCGTGAGCTCGCTGTCGCAGATGGCCTTGAATTTGGATTCGTCGATACCCGCCAGCCTAATCACATCCTCATTGCGCACGATGATCGGTGCACCGCCGTCCACCACGGCTCCCATGGCCAGCTCGGGTTGAAAGGGTACGCCGATTTTGCGCACGAGGATCAAATCTAGCGGCGCATTAAGCGCCGCGGCAACCTCGACCGCAACGGGCACGCCTCCGCGCGGAAGCGCGAGTATCACCGGCTGCTGCTCCTTGTAGCCGGCGAGCGCCTTAGCCAACTTGCGTCCGGCATCGGAGCGATCCTTGAATGGCATAGCTGTCTCCTCCGCTAGCCGTTCACTGGCGCCTTGGTGTCGACACGGAATGAGCCGGGGCGAGATATTGCTGAAACCACCTCGCGGCATGATCGATCACTGCTTCCATCGCCCCGGGCTCGGGAAAGAGGTGGCTTGCGTGCGGAATGATCTGCAGCGACTTGGGTCCTCGCAGTCTGGCCATCGCGTGTTCATTGAGGTCAATAACCCCGAAATCGTCGCCGCCTACGATCAAAAGAGTTGGCGCATGTACTTGATCGAGAGCCTCCTCGCCGGCAAGATCGGGGCGCCCACCCCGCGAGACCACCGCGCCGACCCGGCGAGGAAGCCTCGCCGCTACAACAAGCGCGGCCGCCGCTCCCGTGCTGGCGCCGAACAGCCCAAGCGGGAGCTTTGCCGCTGAGGCGTGGCCCTCAAGCCAACGGACGGCATCGATCAGCCGGCCCGCCAGCAGGGGGATATCGAACACGTTGACGCGGTCGACTTCCTCGGCCGGGGCCAATAGATCGAATAACAAAGTCGCCATGCCTCGATCGTTCAATGCCCGGGCGACCGCCACGTTGCGTGGGCTCAAGCGGCTTGAGCCGCTCCCGTGCGCGAAAACGATGAGCGCAAAAGCCTTCTTTGGTGTCCGCAAACTTCCGATCAGCCCGCGCGGTGGGATGCGGAGATCTTCGCTTTCACAGGCGTTGCTGCCGTAGCTCTGCGAAACGGGGGCTGCGTTTGTATTGATCATGATCACACCAGTCTCGACAGTGTGCCAAGAGAAATCGCCACTTGGCGTCCACCGCTTTGGGTCTGGGTGTCATTAGACACCATTCGAGCCTGTGGCTTTTGCGCCAGATCAATGAACAGCGCCGATAAGCCTGGTCGGCGGCGGCCTGGCCGAGACAACCTTGCAAAATCGATCCTAATTGCTGTTTCCTATTCATCGAGATTTGGCCGGACGACTAAGCCGGTTCGCCCGCCGATAGCTGGGCGCACGTTCAGACTAGCTTCCCCAAAATATCGAACGAAACCGGACGGGCTACGGAATCGCGCACCTGTCCATGCGTACATCCCGTATTGAGAAGACAATTTATGAAAAAGGGCACGGCGAAATGGTACAAAGACCAGCACGGTTACGGCTTCGTTCAGCCAGCTAGCGGCGGAAAGGACGTCTTCGTCCACGCCACAGCGATCGAGCGATCCGGGATCCGCGCACTCCGCGAGGGTCAAAAGGTCATCTACGAACTGCAGACGGACCAGCGCAGCGTAGGACTTCCGCGGTAAACTTGAAACTTGCGGCATAACGCGTCACAATTACAAAATGTCGCATTGTACCCGTTTAGAAACCAGTCTCGACCGCTTGCAAATGCAAGCGGTTCCTTTTTGTCTTTGAAAATCCGCTCCCGAGATCGACTTCAGTCAGCTGGTCTTCTCGATCACAAACGCTGTGGCAGCATTTCCTTGCTGGTAACATCCGCTTTGGGACGCTCCTCTTTGAGCTGGGTTCCCTGGACGATATAGTACACCGTCTCCGCGATATTGGTGGCGTGGTCACCCATGCGCTCAATGTTCTTGGCGCAAAACAGCATATGGGTACAAAATGTGATGTTGCGTGGGTCCTCCATCATAAAGGTAAGGAGTTCCCTGAAAAGCCCGGTATTGAGGGCATCGATTTCCTGGTCCTTCCGCCACACGTCGAGGGCTACGGCAACGTCCCTACGTTCATAGCTTTGCAGCACGCGCATCAGTTGGTCGCGCACAACATCCGCCATGTGCCGGAGCTGAAGTACAACTTCATTGAGGCGGAGCTCCTCCGTCACCAGCATCATCCGCTTGGCGACATTTTCAGCAAGGTCGCCAATCCGCTCAAGATCATTGGAAATGCGCAAGGCTCCCAGAATCTCTCGCAAATCAACCGCCATTGGCTGCCGCCGCGCGATGGTAGTGGCGGCCTTTTCCTCGATCTCCCGCTGCAGTGCATCGACCCGATCGTCCGCGGCTATGACACGTTTGGCCAGCGCGGTGTCTCGCTTGGTTAAGGCGTCAATTGCATCGGCGATCTGCTCACCGTCGAGGCGACCCATTTCCGCAATCTTGCGCGCAAGCTCGTGTAAGTCCGAGTCAAAGGCCCGAGTTGTGTGTTCAATCACAGCAGCGCCTCACCTTCAGACGCGGCTTTTCGGTCCGGGCAGCTGTGCCGGGTCGAGTCCGAGTTCTTCACAGGCCCGGCGCGCCACGCGCACGTCAAGAGATTGACGAGAACTGCCGAGCGGAACTTCCGCTTTTCGGCCCTCCCGATGCACGGTTACCATGACCTGCCCCTCGTGCCGCTGTTGATGCTCTCCGTGATCGATGCGGCACCCTTGCTGCACGAGCCATTTTCGGAATGTGGCGCTCTCCATTGCTCTGCTCCCGCGGACTATCGGATTTAGCTCGAAAACGCCGCTTGTTGCGCTTATCTCTCATCATCGCGCCGAGCTTCTTGCCACCGGTCGATCGATCGCGAAACATGTTGCGCAAATTTGCACTCACTTTCCCTTGATCTGAATCAAGGGGAAAATCGCTCAGCGGATAAGGATAGATCTAGCGTATAATTAGTGTGTCAGATCGCCTTCGTCTGAGCGAATAGGATTCGAACATGGCCAGGAAACCGGCGACTGCGGAAGACCGTGGCGCATTGGCTACAGCCGATGACATTCGCCGTGTACTTGGGACTTTGGATGAGGCAAAGCTGCTCGACATCGTGGCGCTGCGACCCACCATCCTCGACGTCGAGGAGGCATCCGTCTGGCTCGCTGGAGATTCCGATATCTTCGGAGCCGGCCAGCCGCTCAAGCCCGCGGCGGGCGAGATTGTCGCAATTCTGACCGCCAACGAAGAAGAGGAGCCGCGGCCGGCAAGCTGAGTCTGCAAAAAATGCATGCTTTCCGCGAGCTTGCAGAGGTCTTCCAGAAACTGGAACGCACCTCGTCGAGTTTAACGCTCATCACTATCCTCGCGGAATTTCTATCAGGGCTCAATCCAGACGAAGCAAAGGCCGTCGCCTATCTTCTGCGCGGAGAACTGGCTCCCGCATTTGAGTCGCTGGAAATCGGCATGGCTGAGCGAATGGTCGTGCGCGCCGTGGCGGACGCATACACTGTACCGGAGCAACGAGTGGAGCGGCTTCTGACGACCACTGGCGACCTTGGCACAGTCGCCGGTCGACAAGAACATTCTTACGAACGCCGAAGCGCGTATTCTATTGACCAAAGCGGCGAACGACCTTGGTCCGCACGAATACGCCGCTCCGGTCAAAGGGGCGATTGGGATCATACTTAGCGACCTGCTCCCGATGTTCCCAGAAGATGGCGGTGATTGATACCCGCAGCCGTGTCTGTTATCGAACGGCACTGCTTACCGGGCGACTGGACGGCTTTTCGCGGCCGCTCGTTCGAGTGCCAAGCTTCCATTAGCTGATCAATTGTCGATGAACGTCGCAAGCTTATGCGAGCGAGCCGGATCGCGGAGCTTCTCAAGTGCCTTCGCTTCGATCTGACGAATGCGCTCGCGGGTCACACCAAATTCTTTTCCGATCTCCTCAAGGGTTTGATCGGCTGGGCCGCCGATACCGAAACGCATCCGCAGGATGCGTTGCTCCCGCGGGGTCAAATCGGCAAGGGCTTCGCTAACGATCCTCCGCAAAGCGCTGGCCTCGGCTGCCGCCTGCGGATCGACAGCATCGGGCGCCTTGATCAGATCGCCCAAGGTGGCGTCACCATCTTCACCGACCGGCGCGTCGAGCGAGGTCGGCTGCTGCACCATCGACAGCACCTGTTCGACGCGGGCGACGGGAAACCCCATCCGCGCAGCGATGTCAGCCGGACTGGGGTCTCGTCCTTCCTTCTGGTAAAGCCGGCGACGCTCGCGCAACACCTTCCCCGCGTTATCGGTCATATGCACGGGAATACGAATCGTGCGCGTTTGATCGGCGATAGCACGCGCGATCGATTGACGGATCCACCAGACAGCATAAGTCGAAATCTTGACCCCGCGACGATAGTCGTACTTTTCGATCGCACGCATGAGGCCCAAATTGCCTTCTTGGATCAGGTCGAGGAGGTCCAGCGAACTCCTGCGGTGATACTTTCGCGCGATTGAAGCCACAAGACGGAGGTGAGCCTTCACCATTTGCTCGCGCGCGGCCTTGATCTCTCGCCGGGCTTTGCCGACCTCGGCGAGGACGTTGCGGAAGTCCGAAACCGGTAGGCCCGCGCGATGCGCAATGTCTGACGGCTGCTGCTCGATCGCGCGACGCGTCTGCTGCTCGCGCTCCATTTCCTCAACCAGCTCTGATACGCGATCGGGATGCAGCCGAAGCGCCGCTACCTCTTCGGCAACTCCGGACATGAGTTCGTGCAGACGTGCACGGCTGCGCTTGGCCAAATCGCGGCCGCGGGCGACAGCCGCGAGCCGCTTACGGCTCAACGAGCCGATCTCGTCGGTAAGCGCAATAATCGTTTGCAGGCGTGCTGTCGCGACGTAGACACTGTCAGCCTCTCCGTTCGCGAGCGCCTCGGGATCTCGATGCTCAGAGTCGGCCGCCACGGCATCGCAGTCGTGCGCCACTTCGGATGAGCCCGGCTTAGCCCCGGCGACGGAGAGATCGACAAGGTCGGCCAAACGTAGTCGCCCTTTGGCGACCTCATGCCCCCAGCAGGCGATCCGCTCCACGAGCATGGGCACGCGGCAAAGGCCCGTCAGCAGCGCCTGCTGCGACGCCTCGACGCGCTTGGCAAGGGCAATCTCCTCCTCGCGCGCGAGACACGGGGCGTCGCCCATCTGGCGGAAATAGGCATCCACCAACCCGCGAGAGAAAGACGCGGCCTTTTGCGGCGCGGTTGTGCTCGAGGGGGCAAGTTCGTTGCCATTCCTGTGTGCCCGACCGCTTGCTTCGGTCTCACCCGGCACGGTCGGGACTGAGGCTTGATCGGAGGGCGTTAGCTCGGCCGCGTGGAATCGCGGCTCCGGCTCCTCATCGAGAAAAGAGGCCTCGCAAGCAACGCGTTCAATTGCGCGATCCGAGCGGTCAAGGAGCGAATGCTCGCCATCGCCGCCGAGCGGCTCATTCAGCAAGAATGTTATCTCATCACAATCTTTCGACATAAAGTGCACGCGCTCCTGCACGCTCAGCCCGAGGATGAGGCATTGATGCCCCAAGCGCCCTTAGTCCCCGGCTCTACAACCACCGGCGCTGGGCGGCGCGGATCTGTAATTCAGGGGAAAATGGAAGGGCTGGCCGGCATTTGGCTGCAGTCGCGGCGCCATCCTCGACGCCGAAATGGTGCCCGGCAGTAGAAGAATCAAGCCATTCCGGTCGATGCTGGACCAAAAATCGCTGCGCGTCAGCCAACCCCCTCGCGGGCGAGGACGGCGAAAGTCTTGAAAAGGCCGAGCTTGACTTGCGCAAGGTCTGGATAGGCGAGCTTGTCGGCCGTGTCGGTGGCCGCATGGTAGTGCGGATAACGGTAAAATGCTGTGTCGGTGACCATTACGGCCGGATATCCCTGGTGCCAGAACGAACGGTGGTCACTCCATGCGACCCCGGGAATGAACCGGAACGTCGACACGGTCTGCAAAGGGAAGTCGGACTGGGTTCGAAACGTGGCAGCGAGCCGCCGCATCGCGGTCCTGGAGCGGAAGTCCGATACGATCCCGATGAAATTCCCGCGATCAGGATAAAAGAAGCGGAATATCGGAGGGTAGCTCTGACTGCCGGGCTCGAGCGAGCGGCCTGCGGTTGCGGACACCTATCCTGTCCGAAGATCCCGCGAGGAGACTCCGGTTTGACGGATGGGTGGCGCGGGTTCCGCGAGTTCAGGCCGGATAAAGGCCGCCTGCATTGGCGTGGGCGAAAGTTCCTTCACCCAGACGATGGAGAGCACGCCCCATGCAAGTCCAAGTGTAGAGACGTACGTGGACCAAGGCGTCGAAAAGCTCCGCCGAATTCGTTTTGACAGCCGGCAGATTGAGATAGCCGAGAACATCGATCAGTGGCACGGCGCCGACTATCGCTACTTCAAGGTCAGGGGGAGCGACGGCAACTTGTATATGCTTCGCCACAACGAAATTCGCGCTGATTGGGAGCTGACGATGTACGAGCACGCAATCAAAGGTACTCCGGCGATCGTTGATGCAGCAGCCAACCAAAAATGAGCCGCGCTGGCGCTGAAATTGGCCTTTCACGTTTGATCTAACGCAACGCTCTCTAAGACGGATGCTTCAATCTGACAATGCTAACATTGGAGGTCTGCTATGAGCGCCGTGGGTCTCGAAAGCATCAATCACACCGTCCAGCTGACACATATTTGGATCAATGACCTGGACGCACGACTCGGATGGGAGAACAAACACCGTTCTTACCGCCTGCTGCGAATCGTACTGCAGACAATGCGCGACTGGTTGATGGTCGACGAGGCAGTGGGTTTTGGGGCACAACTTCCTGAACTGCTGCGTGGCGTTTATTACGAGCATTGGCGGCCCGCCACGACGCCAGTGAAGAAACGCAGCAAAGCTGACTTCATTGCGCGCATCGACAACGCTTTTAAGGCCGATCCCATTAGCTTCACGCCCGATGCCGTCACGGCCGTGTTCGAGCTTCTATCCGACAAGATCACAGCCGGTGAAATTGAGCAGGTACATCATGCCTTGCCGGCGGACATCAGAGCACTTTGGCCCCTTCCGTCGAAAGCTGCCTGAGGGTTGCTTCCGCTTAGGCAAGCGGACCGTGCTTTGCCTAGATGCCTCGGCCCGCACCTTTCATTTTATCTCGGCAGTAGGAGGCACCATAGCGGAATCATGCACGCGCTTACCGCGGCGACGTTCTCGGTCGGACTGCGTTCGAATATTGATTGCGCTGCGAAACTGATGCAGATACGGCCTTAGCCGTTTATGCGACTGAGGGCGGAGCGGTTGCGCAAAACGATGTGCCGCGAGGTCGGCACCTCAATGACTGCAGCGCTTTCCAACGACGTGAGCGTCCGCGAGACGGTCTCGATGGTCAGGCCGAGATAATGGGCGATGTCCTGGCGCGACATGGGAAGTTCGATGGCATTGTCGCGCGGTGTGCGGTTCGCCATTTCCAACAGGAAGCTTGCGACGCGTTCCCGCGCGCATGCTGGTTTCGCTCGATTGTGTTGAGCAGGCGGGTGAGGCTTCTCCTGGCCGATGGACTATCCACCTCGGCGCCTACGTTCGCGGTCCCTCGCTCCGGCCGGATGAAGTACCGTAGAAGGTGCCGAGATCGATTTGCTGCTCCGTCTCGGCCACCGTCCCCTCGCCGGAAACGCGCGGACCGACTTCATCCTCAACAGTCACAGTCAGACGCCAACCACGGGGTCTTCGGACAGAATAGCTACGGTCCCTCCGCCATGCGTCATCGGTAGGTTGGTTCATCGCGTAAGCAGGTCCGCGCCCGTAGACGTTTCGCTGCCGTGCTTCGCCAGTCTTGCCTCGGCACGACGGTAACGACATTTGGCAAGACTAATCGGCTCTGCGCCTTGATCTGGATCAAAAGTGGCACGGCGATCTTTTTCCGGGTTGGGCAGCACGACGGATTGATCTGCCTCAATGAGTAGCGGCCACAGTTGCCGGCCTAATGCATCGCGAGGAAACGACTGCTACGTGCTGCAATTCAATGCACTGCCGCAACCGAGGTGACGATCATGCAAGAGCAATTTGAACAGACGGAAGGAACCAACGACGAAGACGAGTCCGTGCTGACAATCTCGCCCGAGAAAGTTTGCTTCATTGTCATCAAGGCCAGGGAATTCGATGCCAAGGATGAGGTGACCGAGCCCGATCCGGGATCGAACCCCCTCGGACGACAAGGACGTTGCAGTTCTTGAGGAGCACGAGGACGATCCCGTCGTCGAGGAACTTATATCGCTTATCAATTCCTTGTCGGAAGACGAGCAGGTCGATCTCGTAGCCTTGGCGTGGCTGGGGCGGGATGATTATTCTGCCAGCGATTGGCCAGCTGTGCGCGAGGAAGCCGCCCGCGCGCACAATCAGCGCACGGCTGAATACCTGCTTGGAATGCCGCTTGTTGGCGACTTTCTGGAGGAGGGGCTGTCGATGCTCGGCTATTCCTGCGAGGAATTCGAAATTGAGCGGCTGTGATAGGGCTATTGCTAGTTAGCAGCGCGCCGTCGTGCTCCGCGTGATCGACGACGCGATCCAGGCGCATGGCGGCAAGGTCGGGCCGCGCTCCCGGCTCTCTCGCATCGCGAGCGGGGCATCATCCGGCGGATGCGGGATAAAAATGGCGTGGAAGATCGCTGAGAGATAATGTCAATATAGTTGGCTTGCTTCGAGTTGGCTTGCCAACGGCATACTTCACAGGGGACAGCCATGGCAAAAGCAAAGAAGCGTGTTGTGACGCGCAAGAAAAGCTCAAAACGCGGCAAGGTCAGCGCCAAACCTGGGCGCAAGAAGGCCGCAAAGCACACGACGCCGAAAAAGACAAAGTCCAAGGTCCGGCGTGCGAGCCGAGGTGCCCCGAAATCCATGGCCAAGAAAAAGCGGCGACCGACGACCCCGGCAAGAAAGGCACCAAGAAAAGCACCAAGACAAATTGTGCAGGTGCCGGTCGAAGACACGATTATAGACGTGATCGAGGAGCCGGTCCCTGGCGTGGTTGTCGTTACTGAGTACGAATCGCTTCGGACGACGACTCCCACTTCGTTCGGCCGTGAGCCTAAGCGCAGCGGCGGTCCCGAGACGGAAGAACAATAAATCGATCCGATTTTCGTGCTTTGGTGTCGAAGGGCATTTCTGCGGGGTGACAGAAGGCGTCCGCGCCGAACCGCTCCTCGCAGTTGACGTGAATCAATGCGACTAACCCCGCACGATGCTCAATGGGGCGGTGATCTGCGTGGGGAGTTTTTTTCATGATCACTTTCAAAGTTGTCAAAGAGCAACACGGCTGGGCCATTCGTATGGGCGAGGGCGTGACGACGCCTTTCTGGTCAAGGGATTCGGCGATCCGAGAAGCCCACTGCCTAGCCGCCGCCATCCGCTGCCATGGGGAGTGCGCGGAAGTGATTATCGAAGGCGCCGATCAGAGCGATCCGCGCAAGATAGTCGAGGGTTTGAGCTCGCTAGGCGGCGGGCCCGCAGCGATTTCAGGCCCGCTGAGGGCGGCTTAAGGCGATGCTTGTCGAGACAGATGCTTCGGCGAGCCGGCCGAGGTCTCACCCCAAAGGTGCCCTGATCCCGCCGTTGCGCCGTCTCCTGGGCGATACAGGCCCCCATCCGCCGTGGGACGACAGCGCGCCGATCCGCGCGGAGCTGTTCAGCGTCGAACGTCTGGAAGAACACGCGCGCAGCCTCGCCGCCGCGCAGGGGGTGATGGCCGGCGAACAGACGGGCGCCCCACTGACGAAGCGGCTCGCCGAAAACGAGGCCGAGTTGCTTGCAGCCTATCGCGAAATCGCAGAGGCGGTCGACGCCGGAGCGCTCATCACCCCTGCGGCCGAGTGGCTGATCGACAACTTCCATCTGATCGAGAAACAAATGCGCGAAATCCGAGCCGATCTACCCCTTGGCTACTATCGGCAGCTCCCCAAGCTCGCCAGCGGACCGTTCGTGGGATACCCGCGCGTTTTCGGCGCGGCTTGGGCTTTTATCGCCCATACCGACAGCCTCTTCGACCCTGAGATTCTGCGCCGCTACCTGCGGGCCTATCAAGAGGTCCAGCCTCTGACCATCGGAGAGCTTTGGGCCGTAGCCATCACGTTGCGGATCGTGCTGATCGAAAACCTCAGGCGGATCGCCAAGAGGATCGTAGACAGCGGCGCCGGCCGACGCGCGGCCGATGCTCTGGCCGACAGATTGCTGGGCGCGGGGGGCCGCGCGCCCGAACCATCCAACGCTGTGCTGCCTCAGCACGCCGAGACGACATATCCGGATGCATTCCTTGTGCATCTGGTCTATCGCCTGCGCGATCAGGATCCCAGTATCGCGCCGGCGTTGGAATGGCTCGACCAGCAACTGGCGCGGCATGGGACGACCGCTGATGTCGTCGTCCACGATGAGCACCAGCGGCAGGTCACCAGCGGTGTGACAGTGCGCAACATCATCACCAGCATGCACCTCATCTCAGATGTCGATTGGACGGAGCTGTTCGAACGCGTGAGCCTAGTCGACGAGGTATTCAAGACGGGAAACCAATTTGCCGAGATGGATTTCCCGACGCGCAATCTTTACCGCACCGCTGTCGAAAAGCTCGCCCGCGGCTCCGGCTTCACCGAGTTGGAGGTGGCCGAAGCGGCTGTCGTGGCGGCACGGCGCGCGTACCGGGCAGACGCTGAAGCGAGCGATGCGCGCCTAGCGGATCCGGGCTATTATTTGATTGCGGGCGGTCGGCCCGGTTTCGAGGCAGAGATTGGATTCAAACCGTCGGTGCGAACATGGCCCGGGCGGTTCTACCGAGCGCTCGGAATCGGCGGCTATGTCAGCGCGGGCGCGGTCGTCGCCGCGGGCCTGTTGGCCACCCCGCTATCTGTCGTCGCGTTGAGCGGCCTGGATTTGAGATGGCTGCTGCTCCTTGCGATCCTGGGACTGGTCCCGGCGATCGACGTAGCCGTCGCGCTCGTCAACCGCATCGTGACCTGGGGGTTTCGCGCTACCCTGCTGCCGGCGCTGGAATTGCGCGGCGGAATCCCCCGGCACCTCCGCACGCTGGTCGCCGTACCGACCCTCCTGACCTCCCCCGAGGACATCGAGGAGCAGATCGGACGACTCGAAATCCACTATCTGGCTAGCCCCTCTGGCGACCTTCATTTTGCGCTGCTGTCCGACTGGACCGATGCAGCGAGCGAGCAAGTGGAGGGCGACGACGAGTTGCTGGCCGCCGCCCAGGAAGGCATCGCCAGCCTGAACCAGCGCTACGGACCAGCGCCGGGCGGCGACCGATTCCTGCTTCTGCACCGTCGACGGGTCTGGACCGCGGGTGAGGGCCGATGGATCGGATGGGAGCGTAAACGCGGAAAGCTAACCGACCTCAATCGGCTCCTGCGCGGCGCCCAGGACACCACGTTCCTGGCGCCGCCTGCCCTTCCGGCCGACATCCGCTACGTGATCACCCTGGACGCGGACACGCGGCTCCCGCGCGAGACGGTCGGGCGACTCATCGGTAAGATGGCCCATCCTCTCAACCGGCCACGCTTCGATACCGTTCTGGGTCGGGTCGTCGAAGGTTATGGCATCCTCCAGCCGCGGGTCACGCCGGCCCTTCCGGTGGGGCGCGAAGGCTCGCTGTTCCTGCGCGTGTTCTCCAGCGCGACCGGCATCGACCCCTATGCTGCGGCGGTCTCGGACGTGTACCAGGACCTGTTCGGCGAGGGCACTTACACGGGCAAGGGCATCTACGACATAGACACCTTCGAAGCAGCGATGGCCGGCCGAGTGCCCGAGTCCGCCCTGCTCAGCCACGACCTTTTCGAGGGGATCTTCGCGCGTGCCGGACTGACCTCGGACGTGGAGGTCGTGGAAGATTTTCCCGCCCGCTACGACATCGCCGCCCTTCGCCACCACCGCTGGGCTCGAGGCGATTGGCAGCTTCTGCCTTGGGTCTTCGGACGGGGGCCTCAAAGAGCCGATCATCGGCCGCGAGGCGGCGTTCCCGCGATTGGCCGCTGGAAGATGCTCGACAATCTTCGGCGGTCGTTGTCGCCGCCTTCGGTCGTCGTGGCCCTGATCGCAGGCTGGGCCATGCCCTTTCAAGATGCGGCCGTCTGGACGTGTTTCATCCTATTGACGATCATTTTGCCGCCTGTGATTCCCGTGGTTGTGGATATCGCGCCGCGCCGCCCACCCGTGGCGCTCCGGAGTCATTTCCGCGCCTTGGGCGCGGAAATGCGCATTGCGCTCATCCAGTCGGGCTTGATGATCGTTTTGCTGGCGCATCAAGCCTGGTTGATGGGTGACGCCATACTTCGCACCCTAATTCGGCTCACGATAACGCGCCGCCGTCTTCTCGAATGGGTGCCGGCGGCCCACGCGGCGTTCGGCCATCGTCCGAGCGTTTGGCACTTTTATCGACGCATGACTGGCGCGGTAGCGATTAGCGGCGCTGCGATTGCCGTGGCGAGCATTTGGGGGCATGGGACATGGCCATTGGCAGCGGCCTTCGCCGGAGCTTGGTTCATCTCGCCGGTGATCGCGCTTAGGGCGAGCCTGTCTCCCCGGGTCGCGGGCCGGCGTCCGTTGGCCGCGGCCGACGTGCATAGTTTGCGCCTGGTTGCCCGGAGGACGTGGCGCTTCTTCGAGGCCTTTGTCACGCCGGGCGACAATGATCTACCACCCGACAACTTCCAGGAAGCGCCGGAGCCGGCGGCGGCTCATCGCACGTCGCCGACCAACATCGGCCTTTACCTGCTGTCAGTCGTCTGCGCGCGGGACTTCGGCTGGATTGGCACACTCGACGCCGTGGAGCGGCTGGAGGCGACGCTCGCGACCATGGCTCGCATGGCCAAGCACCGCGGCCATTTCTACAATTGGTACGACACGCGCGACCTGCGTCCGCTCGATCCACAATACGTATCCACGGTCGACAGCGGGAACCTGGCCGGACACCTGATTGCGTTGGCCAACGCATGCAATGAGTGGCGCGATGTGGTTCTGGCGGACCAGCAGCTTTTCCAGGGTGTCGCTGACTCCCTCGACCTGCTGCGCGACGACGCGCGTCGGCTGCGGGCTCTGCGCCAGCCACAGGCCGTTTTGTGGCGGCGGCTCGACGAAGAGATAGAGCGGTTAGCAGAAGGCCTAGCTCAGGGCGCCGCCGCGAACTTCGGCGCCGAGCAGCGGATTGCGGCGCTTTCAGAGCAGGCCGAGATCCTGGCTGACACGGTCCGCGAGATCGCCCTTGAAGAATACGACCAGGCTGGAGCAGACCTGCAATTTTGGGCGGACGCGATCCGCGCCTGCCTCGAGGTTCATCAACGCGATCTGGGCCAGCCGTTGGCCGGCCCCTTGGCGGTGCGGCTACTGGCGCTGGAGGATACCGCGCGGTCGATGGCCTTGACGATGGAGTTCGGCTTCCTGATCGACCCCGACCGTCTGTTGCTGTCGATCGGCTATCAAGTGGCCGAGGGCGCGCTCGATCCCAGTTGCTATGACCTTCTCGCCTCGGAGGCGAGACTGGCGAGCTTCATCGCCATAGCTAAGCGGGACGCGCCCGCGCGACACTGGTTTCGCCTGGGTCGTTCGGTGACTCCGATGGATGGCGGCGCAGCGCTGATCTCGTGGTCGGGCTCGATGTTCGAGTACCTGATGCCGTCCATCGTCATGAGGGCGCCGGCCGGCAGCCTGATCGAGCAGACCAATCGGCTCGTCGTTAGACGCCAGATCGAATACGCGGCGGCGCTGCGGGCGCCCTGGGGCGCATCGGAGTCGGCTTACAACGCGCGCGCCCTGGATTTCACCTATCAATACTCCAGCTTCGGTGTGCCGGGGCTGGGCCTCAAGCGCGGGCTGGCCGACAACGCCGTCATCGCGCCATACGCCACCGCCTTGGCGAGCATGATCGATCCGCAGGCCGCCGCGCGCAACTTCGAGCGCCTCGAGGCCATCGGCGCACTCGGCCGCTATGGCTTCTACGAGGCGCTGGATTTCACGCGTGCTCGAGTCCCAGACGGCGAGCGCGTCGCCATCGTGCGCGCATTCATGGCACATCACCAAGGGATGACGATCACCGCCATCGCGGACACCTTGTTAGATGGCTTGATGCGCAGCCGCTTCCACGCCGAGCCGATCGTCCGGGCAACTGAGCTCCTTCTGCAGGAACGCGTTCCTCGCGAAGTTATGACGGCTCCGCCTTGGGTCTCGGAGACGATTTCCGCGGCTAGGATACGCGAGATTGAAGAACCCGGCGCTTGGCGAACGGCTAGTCCGTGGAGCGCCACGCCGGCCACCCAGCTGCTCTCGAATGGCCGCTACACCGTGATGCTTACGGCCGCCGGATCCGGTTACAGCACTTGGCGCGACTTGGCGCTGACCCGCTGGCGAGAGGATGCCACCTGCGACGACTGGGGCTACTTTATCTTTCTGAGGGACGTCGGCAGCGGCGAAGTGTGGTCGGCGGCGTACCAGCCGGTCGGAACCGAGCCCGTGACCTACGAGGTGACATTCAACGAGGATCGCGTCACGTTTTCGCGCCACGATGGGGTCTTTGCAACCAGCCTCCAGGTGCTCGTCTCTGCGGAGGATGACGCGGAAGTCCGCCGCGTGACGATCTCCAATCTGAGTGATCGCCCGCGCGAAGTTGAGGTGACCTCGTTAGCCGAGTTGGTCCTGGCGCCTCAGGCCTCGGACGTGGCGCATCCGGCGTTCTCGAAACTTTTCGTCGAGACTGAGTACCATGCCGGCCTGGCCGCGGTCGTCGCGACGAGGCGGCGGCGAACACCAACAGAACCGCAGATCTGGGTCGCCCATCTGGCAGTTGTCGATGGCGAGGCCGTTGGCAAGCGCGAGTTCGAAACCGATCGTATGCGATTCCTCGGCCGCGGCGGCAGTGCGCGCACTGCGAGGGCGGTGCTGAGTGGCCGTCCGCTATCGGGCGCTACTGGAGCTGTGCTTGACCCCATCTTCGCCCTGCGCCGGTGCGTCCGAATTGCGCCAGGAGCGACGGCGCACGTTGATTTCTGGACGATGGTCGCCTCGTCGCGCGCGGATGTCTTGGATTTGATGGACAAGCACCATGACGTTGGCGCCTTCGAACGCGCAACCGCGCTCGCCTGGACCCAGGCCCAAGTGCAGTTGCATCACCTCGGCATTGATCGAAGCCAGGCGGGTCAATACCAACGCTTGGCTGGGCACATCATATACACCGCGCCAATGCTGCGACCGCCGTCGGAGACGATTAAAGACGGAAGCGGGGGGCAGCCGGGCCTCTGGCCTCTGGGCATATCCGGCGACCTGCCGATCATCCTGGTGCGCATCTCTGGCATCGACCAGCTGAATGTCGCGCGCGAGGCGCTCCAGGCGGTGGATTACTGGCGAATGAAGCGGCTAGCAGTGGACCTAGTCATTCTTAACGAGCGCCCTTCGTCCTATGTGCAGGAACTTCACAGCGCGCTTGAGACCCTCGTGAGGGCCAGCCAGTCCCGGCCTCAGATCGGCGACGAACGGCCGCCTGGGCACAATTTCCTATTGCGCGCGGATCTGATCTTACCTGAGGCGCGTGCCCTCCTGGAGTCCGTCGCGCGTATCGTCCTCTCAGGAGCGCGCGGACGGCTCGCCGATCAGTTTGAGCGCGCGCCCGAGGCCAGACCTTCGCCGCGGCCCTTGGCAACGCGAGCCGAGCCCGCTTCCGAGCTTCAGGTATCGCGTCCGATGCCGGGTGTAGAGTACTTCAACGGGCTGGGAGGTTTTGCCGAAGGAGGACGAGAATATGTGACCATCCTCGGGCCAGGCCAATCGACCCCCGCCCCTTGGATCAACGTGGTGACTAATCCCGGCTTCGGCTTCCAGGTATCCGCTGAGGGCGGCGGCTACGCTTGGTCGGTGAACAGCCGCGAGCATCAGTTGACCCCATGGTCCAACGACCCTGTCACCGACCGCCCAGGCCAAGCCTTCTATATTAGGGACGAAGAGATGGGATATCTCTGGAGCCCCACTGCGCTTCCAATCCGGGATGAAGCGGCGACCTATGTGGCGCGGCATGGATGGGGCTATAGCCGTTTCGAACACGCTTCCCAGGGAATCGCCGCCGAGCTGCTTGAGTATGTGCCGCTTACCGATCCTGTGAAAATCTCGCGGTTGAAACTGCGCAACCTTTCGGACCGCGCCAGACGCCTATCGGTGACAGCGTACGTCGAATGGGTCCTCGGCGCCACGCGGGCGGCGGGGGCCCCGTTTGTGACTACACGCATTGATGCCCACACCGGTGCGATGCTTGCAAACAACCCGTGGAATCCGGCATTCGGCGATCGAGTCGCCTTTGCCGACCTCGCGGGACGCCAGACGAACTGGACCAGCGACCGCCGAGAGTTCATTGGCCGCAACGGGACGCTGGCTTGGCCTGCGGCGCTGGTCAAGGGCGACATGCTCTCGGGGCGGGTGGGATCCGGACTCGATCCCTGCGCCGCTCTCCAGACCACGGTCGAGATCGCGCCGAACGGTGTCGCCGAAATCGACTTTTTCCTTGGCGACGCTTCGGATGTTATCGAGGCACGGTCGCTGGTCGCCCGCTATCGCAAGGCCGATCTTGACGCTGTGCTATCGGATGTCCGACGCTTTTGGGGCGAAACTGTCGGCACGGTTCAGGTGAAAACCCCCGACCGGGCGATGGACATCATGCTCAACGGCTGGCTGACCTATCAGACCCTCGCCTGCCGCATGTGGGCCCGCTCGGGATTCTACCAGGCCGGCGGCGCCCACGGTTTCAGAGACCAGCTGCAGGACTGCATGGCCCTGGCGACAATCCGGCCATCGATCACGCGAGAGCACCTGCTCAGAGCGGCGAGCCGCCAGTTCGTCGAGGGAGACGTCCAGCACTGGTGGCTACCGCACACCGGCCAGGGCGTTCGCACGCGCATATCGGACGACCGCGTCTGGCTCGCCTATGCGGCCGCGCACTACGTCAAGGCCTCCGGCGACGTCGACGTACTCGAGGAGGCTGTGCCCTTTCTAGCCGGCCCGGCGCTCGACCCCGGCGAGAGCGACCGTTTCTTCCTGCCAACCATCTCGGACGAGACCGCGAGCGTCTATGAGCATTGCGCCCGCGCCCTGGACACCAGCTTGGCGGTCGGCAGCCATGGTCTGCCGCTGATCGGCAGTGGCGATTGGAACGATGGCATGAACCGTGTCGGTGAGGGCGGCAAGGGCGAAAGCGTCTGGCTTGGTTGGATGTTACACGCCGCGCTCGATGCCTTCGCGAAGTTGGCCGATACGCGCAGCGACCGGACGCGGGCGGTCAAATGGCGGGCGCACATGCGGGTGCTAGCGACTGCCTGCGAAAACCAAGCCTGGGACGGCGATTGGTACCGGCGTGCCTGGTTCGACGATGGCGCTCCGCTCGGATCGGCGACGAACGACGAATGCCGGATTGATTCCATCGCCCAGTCGTGGGCGGTCCTGTCCGGCGCGGGTCGGCGGGACCGCGCGGCTCAGGCCATGGCGGCTGTGGACCGCGAACTGATCCTGCCCCAAGATGGCCTCGCGTTGCTGTTCACGCCGCCGTTCGATCGTTCGCCGCTCGACCCCGGATACATCAAGGGCTACCCGCCGGGCGTGCGCGAGAATGGTGGGCAGTACACTCATGCCGCCCTGTGGTCGGTGATGGCCTTCGCCGGTCTCGGCGAGGGCGACAAGGCCGCCGCGTTGTTCTGGATGCTTAACCCGATCAATCGCGCCCGCACGCGCACTGATATGCACCGCTACAAAGTCGAGCCCTATGTCGTTGCGGCCGATGTCTACGCCGCTTCAGGCCACGTCGGGCGCGGCGGCTGGACCTGGTACACTGGCTCGGCTGGATGGATGCAGCGTGCGGGCGTGGAGAGCATTCTTGGGTTTCGCATCGAGGGCGACAAGCTGCGCATCGACCCTTGCATTCCGGCGTCCTGGCCGGGATTCGAGATCAAGCTCCAGCACGGCGCATCACGATATGAGATCGTCGTCGAGAACCCGCAGAACGTGCAACGCGGTGTAGCCGCCGCCGAGCTCGATGGCGCGACGGTCACCGCAAGGCCGTTGTCGATCCCACTCGAAGACGACGGCGCCGTCCATCGCCTTCAGATTCGCCTCGGCTGATCCGGGTCGATCAGGCACATTTCGAGCCGTTGATCTGGCATGAGGCGGCTTCTTCTATTTCGCAGAGGCGGGCTGGCATTCCGGCGCCGGTACAACCTTTAGCGCGCGCTTGTCAGGCTGGTAGTACCTCAGTTTGGAATAGGAACAATCTTGTAACCCGATTTTTTGAGAGCTGAAAGAACGGCTATGGCCAAGGTCTTGCATTCCGCCGTCTCTTTGTAATGCGGTGGCCACGTCCTTCCGGCTCCAACATTTGGAAAGTCAATAAAAGCTGATTCGACGGCGCTCTCGATAACCCCGCGAATTTTGTTGTCGGTCATTGTGCGTTCTCCCAATCTTCGAGAACTTTTATAACATCACCGAATGCGGATCATCGGCTACTGCTACGGCATCCGCTTCGAGCGGAAGCTGTGCGAGGAAGTCAAGTTGCACCTGGCTTACAGATGGAAGCCAGCGATCTCGGACGCGGCCTTTTCGATGCTGCCTTCTCTCGCTTTGGCGTGATGTTCTTCAGCGACCCTGCGGCTGCGTTTGCCGATATCCGTGCGTCCTTGAAGCCCAGCGGCCGCCTAGCTTTCGTCTGTTGGCGACCTCTCCGCGAGAATCTGTGGATGCAGGCCTGTAAATTCGCGCGCAATAACGGCTCTTCTCTATTCGGCCGTTTGGAGCCAACAGCATTAACAGGCTGTTGAAGAAGTTAAGTTTTTGAAGCTTGGCTTGATCTGGTTGGTTGGCGATGCTCTGGGTACTTCGGATTTAGCGATAGGCTCGTTTGATCAAGCGGCATTCTTCA
>Ga0307373_10003158_pt1 | contig 28956 bp, 28 predicted proteins | sample OX2MG_FD_202534 | JGI IMG/M metagenome (GOLD analysis project Ga0307373, IMG submission 202534) | Soil microbial communities from Risofladan, Vaasa, Finland - OX-2 | ecosystem: Environmental > Terrestrial > Soil > Coastal area > Acid sulfate soil | place: Finland: Risofladan, Vaasa | collected... | reverse complement strand
CGCCGCCGCCGCCGCCGAGGCGGGGGAGAAGGTCATCCTGGTGCGCAGCGAGACCTCGCCCGAAGACGTCCACGGCATGCTGGCGGCCGAAGGGATCCTGACGGCGCGCGGCGGTCTCGTCTCCCACGCCGCGGTGGTGGCCCGGGGCTGGGGCAAGCCGGCCGTGGTGGGCGCCGAGAAGGTCCGGATCGACGGGAAGACCTTCCGGGTGGGCACCGTCACCGTGGCCGAGGGGGACTGGCTCTCCATCGACGGCACCGCCGGCGACGTCGTCCTCGGTCAGGTGGCCCTGTCGGCCCCCGAGCCGAGCGAGGAATTCGCCGTCGTCCTGGGCTGGGCCGACGAGATCCGGGCCGGCCGACTGGGCGTCCGGGCCAACGCCGACACCGGCGCCGACGCCGCCAACGCCCGCAAACTGGGGGCCGAGGGGATCGGCCTGTGCCGGACCGAACACATGTTCATCGCCGAGGACCGGCTGCCCATCGTCCGCCGGATGATCCTGGCGTCGACCCCCGAGGAGGAGGACGCCGCGCTGGAGGAGCTCCGGCTGGCCCAGCGGTCCGACTTCGTGGAGATCCTGGAGGCCATGGACGGCCTGCCGGTGACGGTCCGCCTGCTCGACCCGCCGTTGCACGAATTCCTGCCCCAGACCGGGGACCTGGCCATCAAGGAAGCCACCGTCGGGCTGACCGACGAGGAGCGGGCGCTCTACCGGGCAGCCCAGGACTGGCACGAGTTCAACCCCATGCTCGGCACCAGGGGGGTCAGGCTCGGGGTGCTGAAGCCCGGTCTCTACGCCATGCAGGTCCGCGCCCTCATGGAGGCCGCCCTCGACCGGGTGGCGGTGGGCGGCACGCCCATCATCGAGATCATGATCCCCCTGATCATCGGGCGCGAGGAGATGGCCCTGGCCCGGTCGTGGGTGGAGGAGGCCGTGAGCACGGCCTCGGCCCCGGCCGTCACTTCGGCCAAGACGGCCAAGACGGCGACCCGGGGCCGGGCCGGCGCAGCCAAGGTCGAGGTCCTCATCGGCACCATGATCGAGACACCGCGCGCCGCATTGCGGGCGGCCGACATCGCCCAGGACGCCGAGTTCTTCTCCTTCGGCACCAACGACCTCACCCAGATGACCCTGGGCTTCAGCCGCGACGACGTCGAGGGCCGGATGATGGCCGCCTACCTGGAGAAGGGCCTGCTGCCCCACAACCCGTTCGAGACGATCGACGCCGCCGGGGTGGGTGAGCTCGTCCGGATGGGCGTCCAGCGGGGCCGGTCCACCCGGCCCACCCTCAAGATCGGCGTCTGCGGCGAGCACGGCGGTGACCCCGAGTCGATCTCCCTGTTCGCCGACGCCGGCCTCGACTATGTGAGCTGCTCGCCTTTCCGGGTCCCCATCGCCCGGCTCTCGGCCGCCCAGGCCGTCCTGGCCGCCGGTCCGGCCCCGGCCCCCTCGACCAGGAAGAAGGCGGCCTCCTAGGCGCCGGTGACGATGCCCGCGGCATCCCCATTAGCGTCGCTGGCGTGGCCATACCGGAGGAGGACGTGGCCCGCGTCCGAGCGGCCACCGACATCGTGGCGCTGATCGGCGAGCACGCCGCGCTCAAACGGCAGGGGACCCGCTGGAGCGGGCTGTGCCCGTTCCACCAGGAGAAGTCGCCCTCGTTCAGCGTCAACGCCGAAGAGGGCCTCTATTACTGCTTCGGCTGCCAGAAGTCGGGCGACGCCATCACCTTCGTCCGCGAGATCGAGCACGTCGACTTCGTCGAGGCCGTCCGCCGGCTGGCCGACCGGGCCGGCGTCACCATCACCGAGGACGCGGCGGTCACAGCCGACCGTCAGCGCCGGGCCCCGCTCTACGAGGCCATGAGCCGGGCCGTCGACTTCTACCACGAGAGGCTCCTCACCGCCCCCGACGGTGGGCCGGCGCGCGACTATCTCCGTTCGCGCGGCTACGACGGAACCGTGGTCCGGGAGTTCAAGCTCGGTTGGGCGCCCGACGGCTGGGACGCGCTGGCCGGGCACCTGAAGGTGTCGGACCGGGTCCTCGCCGATTCCGGTCTCGGTTTCGTGAACAAGCGGGGCCGCCGTCAGGACGCCTTCCGGGGCCGGGTGATCTTCCCCATCTTCGACTCCTCGGGCCGGCCTATCGCCCTCGGCGGCCGCATCCTTCCGCCCCGGGGCGCCGACGCCACGGCACCGGCCGGACCGAAGTACAAGAACTCCCAGGACGGTCCCATCTACGCCAAGCGCAAGACCCTGTACGGACTCAACTGGGCCAAGGTCGACGTGGTGGCCACCGGCGAGGTGATCGTCTGCGAGGGCTACACCGACGTCATCGCCTTCTTCCAGGTGGGCCTGCCCCGGGCGGTGGCCACCTGCGGCACGGCTCTCGGTGAGGAGCACTTCCGCGTCCTCGGCAACTTCGCCAAACGGGTGGTCCTCGCCTACGACGCCGACGCCGCCGGCGAGGCGGGTGCCACCCGGGTCTACGAATGGGAGCGCCATCACTCCGTCGACGTGGCCGTGGCCGCGCTCCCCGCCGGTGCCGATCCGGCCGATATGGCCCGGAAGGATCCCGATGCGTTGCGCCGGGCGGTGGCCGACGCCCAACCCTTCTTGCGTTTTCGTATCGGCCGCGTCTGGGCCGCCGCCGATCTGCGGACCAACGAGGGCCGGGCGAAGGCGGCCGAGGCGGCGTTGGCCGTGGTGGCCGATCATCCCGACCCGCTCGTGCGCGACCAGTATCTGATGGAGGTGGCCGACCGCTGCCGGGCAGAGCCGACGGCGTTGCGCGGTCTTCTCGACGAGCTCATCCGCCGAGGACCGGTCGAGCCGTCTGCCGGCGACCGCTCGGCGCGTGGCGGCGCCCCAGGGCGCGTCGGAGCGTCGGCGCGCTCCGATCCGACGGCCAACGAGCCGAATCACGGCGGATCACCGTCGCGCCACGGTGGACAGACGACCTCACCCGGTGGCGGTGCCCACGGTCGTGGACCGGCGGGCCACGACGGTGACGCGCAACGGGCCGGGCTCGAAGCGTTGCGGCTTCTCGTCCACCGTCGTGAGTCCGTGGCCGGCCGGCTGCACCCCTTTCTGTTCGGCGACGAGCGCCAACGGGCCGCCTTCGTCGCCCTGAGCGGGACGGCCAGCCTGCATGAGGCGATAGGGGGGGTCGAAGAGGACTCTCCCGATGTTGCGATACTTTTACGACGTCTGGCGGTTGAGGAACCGGCGGCGGATGCCGATGACGTCGTTGTGCAACTTGTGTGGATCGCGTCGCGTCGCGCCCTGGCCGGCCTCGAATCCGAGGTCAGGCTGTCTCCCGGAGCCCTGGCCGAGCTGGCGCCCGTCACGGCGCGCGTCAGTCGCGATGTCCAAGAATTAGAAGACCGCGAGCGAGCGTCCGCAGCGTCGGAACGGTTGGTAGCCTGGCTTGTTGAAAGGGGTGTGGAGAACGTATGAGTGAGGTTCACCCGCCGGCCGGTTCCGTTCGGCCGGCACCTGTCGGTGTCGCTCTCGAGGGCTTCGAGCAATTGCTCGCCGTCGGGCGTCAGCGCGGGTACCTCACCCAGGACGATCTCATCCTGGTCCTGCAGTCGGTGGAGTTGTCACACGACATCATCGAAGACGTGGTGGCCCGCGTCCGGCTCGAAGGCATCGAGTACCTCGAGCAGAACAGCGTGGGCGCCGCCCCCGTGGCCTTGGCGGAAGCGGTCGCCGTCGCCGTGGCCGAAGTGGTGGTGGACGCGCTGCCCGACGATGCCGACACCATCGACGCCGTGGTCGTCGTCGATCTTCCCGACCAGGCCATCACCGATCCCGGTGCCGACAGCACCGGCGTCGAAGGCACCGGGCCCCTGCAAAGACTGGCCCGCAAGGCCTTCAAGCGGGAGCCGGCCGACGAGGTCATGGACCGCCAGCAGCCCCGGCCGGGCCGGGCCCGGGTCAGCTCCTACTCGTCTCCCGATCACGCCGGGGGAGCGGCCGCCGACCCCGTCCACACCTATCTGAAAGAGATCGGCAAGGTCCCCCTTCTCACCGGTGAGCTCGAGGTCGAACTGGCCAAGCGAATCGAGGCGGGGACGGCCGCCGCCGAAGAACTGGCCCGCCATGAAGACGGCCAACACACGTTGGCGCCCGACGAGCGCACCCAGGTGCAGCGCCAGGTGCGCCGTGGCCAGCGGGCCAAGGAAGCTCTCATCGAAGCCAACCTGCGATTGGTCGTCTCCATCGCCAAGCGCTACCGCAACCGCGGCCTCGCCTTCCTCGATCTCATCCAGGAGGGCAATCTCGGCCTGATGCGGGCGGTGGAGAAGTTCGACTACACCAAGGGCTTCAAATTCTCCACCTACGCCACCTGGTGGATCCGCCAGGCCATCACGCGCGCATTGGCCGACCAGGGCCGGACGATCCGCATCCCGGTCCACATGGTGGAGACGATCAACAAGGTGGTCCGCGTGCAGCGCCAACTGCTGCAGGAGTTCGGCCGGGAGCCGACCGTCGAGGAGATCGCCAGCCGCGTGGAGTTCCCCATCGAGCGGGTGCGCGAGATCCAGAGGATCAACCAGGACACCGTCTCGCTCGAACAGCCCATGGGCGACGAGGAGGATTTCAGCCTGTCCGACCTGATCGAGGACCAGGGGGCCGAGGTGCCCGACGACGCGGCCACCCGCTCCATGCTCCACGAAGCGGTCCGCGACGCGCTGGCCGGTCTGCCCAGGCGTGAGCGCGAGGTGATGGAGTTGCGCTTCGGTCTCGAGGACGGCCGGGTACGGACCCTCGAGGAGGTGGGCAAGGCCTTCGGGGTCACCCGTGAACGGATCCGCCAGATCGAGGCCAAGACCCTGGCCAAGCTGCGCCACCCGAATTCGGCACAGCCCCTGCGGGATTTCCTCGACGAGGCCTGAAACCACCAGGCGGATCCGGGCCGTCACCCTGCCGCTGCTATCTTCGCGAGGCCGTCGCGGCGGCATGATCCGGGGTAGCTCAATTGGCAGAGCGAGCGGCTGTTAACCGCTAGGTTGAGAGTTCGAGTCTCTCCCCCGGAGCCAGGCCCGATCCGACGGGCCGACAGCCGGGTCTGTCGCGCACGCTGGCGTCAAGGTGCCCGGTGCGGGGCCGTAGCTCAGTGGTCAGAGCAGGGGACTCATAATCCCTGGGTCGCAGGTTCGATCCCTGCCGGCCCCACGGACGGGAGTTGTGATGGACATCGAAGAGTTCTACGAGGCCGACGAACGCCGTCGCCGATCGGAGGAGATCGAACTCGGCACCGAGTGGCACGACGGCGACGGCGCCCGTTACGAGGTCTCCTGGGTGACCGACACGGGCGAGCTCTACGTCATGGGCGAGCCCGAGACCCCCATGAGCGTGGACCTCTTCGGCGACCTCTACGACCGGCCGGCGCCGACCAGTTCGGTCACCGTGGCCGTGGTGGGCTGGATCGCCGATCGCAGCCGTCTGGAGCAGATCCTCGAAGGCTGGCAGAAGGCCATGCCCGGGACCAACAGCATCTCGTGGCTGGCCGAGCGTCTGCGCCAGCAGTCGGTGCCCCGCCAGGCGCCGGCCTGACCCTGTCCTGGCCCGGCTCGGTCCCGAGCCGCCCAGGCGCCGCCGGGGAGCCGGTCCGGGCCGCCGGTCGGGGTCCGGCCGGACAAGTAACATCGCAGAAGGGAAACGAGTTCTACTCGGAGGAGGGGCCGTGAAGTCTTACGACCGGTTGTTCATCGGCGGCGAATGGGTGTCCTCGGAGGGGACGGGGAAGATCGAAGTGATCAACCCGACCACCGAAGAGGTCTTCGCCACCGTGCCTGACGCCACCAGTGCCGACGTCGACAAGGCCGTGGCCGCGGCACGCACCGCCTTCGACGAGGGACCGTGGCCCCGGATGTCCCCGGTCGAGCGGGCGGCCATCTTGACCAAGGTGTCCGCCGCCCTGCAGGGCGAGTTGGAGACCATGGCCCAGCTCATCACCACCGAGATGGGTTCACCGGTGGCCTGGGCCACCATGGCCCAGGTCTTCGCCCCTTCCATGATCTTCGACTACTACGTCGGCCTCGCCTCCACCTTCCAGTTCGACGAGGTCCGCCAGGGCCTCATGGGCGAGGTCCTCGTGGCCAAGGAGCCCGTCGGCGTCGTCGGTGCCATCAGCCCCTGGAACGTGCCGCTGTTCATCGCCGCCGCCAAGCTCGGTCCCTCGCTCGTGGCCGGCTGCACCGTGGTCTTCAAGCCCGCGCCCGAGACGCCCTTGGACGCGTTCCGTCTGGCCGAGATGTTCGAAGAGGCCGGGCTGCCGAAGGGTGTGCTCAGTGTCGTCCCCGCCGGTCGAGAGGTGGGCGAGCACCTGGTGAGTCACCCTGACGTCGACAAGGTCTCGTTCACCGGATCGACGGTGGCGGGCAAGACCATCGGCGGTATCTGCGGGTCGCAGCTGAAGCGTTTCAGCCTCGAGCTCGGCGGCAAGTCGGCCGCCATCCTGCTCGACGACGTGAACCTGGCCGAGGCGCTGCCCATGCTGCTGCCCAACGCCATCATGAACAACGGTGAAGCCTGCATCGCCCAGACCCGGATCCTCGCTCCGCGCGACCGCTACCAGGAAGTGGTCGATGCCGTGGTCGAGAAGGTCGGGGCCTTGAAGGTGGGCGATCCCCTCGACCCCACGGTCGAGGTCGGCCCGCTGGTGGCCGAGCGCCAGCGCGATCGGGTCGAGGGCTACTTCAAGATCGGCCAGGATGAAGGAGCCAAGATCGCCCTGGGCGGCGGCCGCCCGTCGGACATGGGCAAGGGCTGGTTCGTTGACCCCACCGTCTTCGTGAACGTCGACAATTCGATGCGCATCGCCCAGGAGGAGATCTTCGGGCCGGTCCTCGCCATCATCCCCTACGACGGGGGCGACGAGAACGCCGTCTCCATCGCCAACGACTCGAACTATGGCCTGTGCGGGTCGGTCTGGACAGGGGACTCCGAGCGGGGCCTCAAGGTCGCCCGAGGTGTCCGGACCGGTACCTACATGCTGAACAGCCCCGTCCCCGTCGATTTCTCCACCCCCTTCGGGGGCTTCAAGGAGTCGGGCATGGGCCGGGAGTTCGGTCCTGACGGTCTCGAGCTGTTCCTGGAGAAGAAGTCGATCAACCTGCCGGCCGGATTCTCTCCGAAGGTCTGAGTCAGTCGCGCCGTTTGGCGCCGCGTCGGCTGCGTCGTCGGCCACCGCACCGGTGTCCGACGGTGGCCGCTTGGCGCGGCCGGTGTCGCCGACTAGCCGGACGAACGAGGTGGAGCCGGCAGCGTCGTGGCGCCAACACTGGTGTCGGTGCTCCCTCCGGCGCTGACGGCACCACACTGGGCTCCGAGGGCGTGCACCAGGTCCGATTCCGGAAGTCGCGAGTTCTCGGCCAAGGTGGCCATGAAGGCCTGCCACTGGGGAGCCTGGCCGGCGGCGATGGCGGCCAGCGGTGAGGCGACCTGGAGTTGCTGCTGGGCCTGGGCCCGTTCCCGCGCCGCGCGCCGGGGGTCCGATTCCTTGAGCGAGGACCGGTAGAGCGTCAACGACAGCTCCACGTGATGACAGGCCTGACGGACGAGCCCGAGCGCGGCGCTGTTGCCGCAACCGGAGAGACCGAGGCTCACCACGGCGATGACGCCGGCTACGGCGGCCCCAGTCGGTGAGGCACGCCGCCGACGTGGTGGGTCCGCCCGAGGGTCATCGCGGGCGGACCCACGAGGTGTCATCCGTCAAGCCACCCGGGGGCCGCCTCGAGCAGGAACCGGCTGACGGCCAGGCAGCGGTCGAAGACCTCGCAGAGCAACTCCTCGCCCCCCAGGATCCGCGCCAGAGACACCGGATAACGGGCCAGGATGGACAGTCGCCGATCGGGAGCATCGGTGGCCGAGGCGAAGGAATCGATGGCGGAGACCTCGAGGGGCAGGTCGATACCACCCACGCCGGCCAGGTCGATGGCCAGGCGCAGCAGATCGGGCCCGTGGGGCAACGGCGGCAACCCCCAGGTGAAAGTCAGCGGAAAGTGAAACTCGTCGGGCGGCTCGACGTCCTCGGGCAGGTCGATCACGGCGTCTTCGAAGGAGAGCAGGGTCCGGGGGTCGACCTCGAGGGCCAGGTGGAGGTCCAGTGGACCGCCGCAGCCCTCCTCGGGGTGAAGATCGACCTCCCACACCTGACGCAGGGAGTAGGTCTCGACGAAGTGCCGTTCGTCGTGCACGTGGAAGCCATGGTCGACCGAATGGTCCTTCAGGTCGGCCACATATCCAGCGACGTCGATGACGGCCACAATCGGGAGAGCCTACAAGGTGACGACCGAGGTCCGGCCGGGCGTTGTGAACCGGCCGGTAGGGTCGGGAGGTGGACGACGACACCCTCCTGGCCATTTGTCACCGTGTCGCCGATGTGGTCCCGCCGGCGCTGGAAGGCGTCTGGGACATGGCTGCGCCGGGCGAGCGGCCCGGACAGTATGCGCTCGACCTGGCGGCCGACCGTGTGGTCCTCGAGGTCCTGGAGGCCGCTGGACTGGGAGTGCTGTCGGAGGAGAGTGGTCTGCACCGGCCCGAGTCCCCCTTCATGGCGGTGGTCGATCCCGTCGACGGTTCCACCAACGCCTCGCGCGGCGTGCCCTGGTATGCCACGAGCATCTGCGTGCTCGACAGCGAGGGCCCCCGGGCCGCGGTCGTGGCCAACCTGGCCACCGGCGTCCGCTACCACGCCGTGCGCGGTGGCGGGGCCTGGCGCGACGGCATCCGGATCGCGCCCTCGGGATGCACCGAGATGCGCAGCGCCGTTGTCGCCCTCTCCGGCTATCCGCCACGGCATCTGGGATGGGCGCAGTTTCGGGCCTTCGGAGCGGCCGCTCTCGAATTATGCGCGGTGGCGGAAGGCATGCTCGATGTCTTCTCGGTGGCTGGACGGGCCCACCTGGCCCCGTGGGACTACCTGGGAGCGTTGCTGCTGTGTACCGAAGCCGGGGCCACCGTGACCGACCTCGAAGGACGTGAACTCGTCACCACCGAGTTCGCCGCTCGTCGCGCCATTGCCGCCGCGGCCACGCCGACACTGATGACGGAGCTTCAGCGAGCGGCCCCTCTCGGGAAGATATAGGCCGTCGGTGGCCAGCCGTCGGCGTATCCGTCGCACTGAAGTACCACGCCGTACCCGACTGTCGCACTGGCGGGCCGACGGTGAGCCCAAGACCCGCTTCCGATCCGAAGCCGACGCCAACCGTGCCTGTCTGCAGGCCCGGTTGGATCACGGTGTCGATCTGACGGCCTACCTGTGCGAGTTCTGCGGTGGCTGGCACCTCGGCAATCCGTAGTCGGCCCAGCCTCGCTGAGCCTACCCACCGGGGCCGTCGGGCCCACACCGACACCATTAGGCTCTTTCCGGCAGGAGTATCGGGCGCTTAGCTCAGTTGGTTAGAGCAGCTGGCTTACAACCAGCAGGTCGGGGGTTCGAGTCCCTCAGCGCCCACCATGACCCGCTTATTAGAACCATCGTCAGAGAGGGCGGCGGCGAGGGACCCTGAAGGATGCATCGGCCTGCCGCCCTTCCCAGGTGTGATCGAGAGATCAGAGCGAGCTTGGAGCAACTCATCAAACGGTGCGTTGAAGACCGAATCGGTGACTGTGTCCTCAATGACGTATAGCCTTGCGAAGACCGCCTGATTCATCAGTCGACGCTGATCAGGCGCCATCTTTTCGTACAGCCCTTTTGGATCGGCGAGAAGGAGCAAAGCATCTTCGATAAGCGCCGCTCCAACTGCCAGCCGCTCACCGGTTTGATCGAGTTGCACGGTGAGTTTGTTCCTCTTCAGCTGTATGGCATTCAGACGTTGTTTGACCTTGGTCGATGACTCGTGGCCGTCAGCCACGAGATCGAGCAAGTTCTCTTCCTGGTGATCCAGCCGCACCAGCTCTGCGTTGAGCTGCTGATTGAGCAACTTGGCAGATAGCTCCTCCTCTTCCAGGGCTTCCTGCATGAGAGTCCGCATCCGTTTTGCCAAATCGGTCGGGAACTGAACGGTGCTGTAGAAGCGGACGATGGCATCTTCGACAGCGTCTCCCTCGACGTAACGCGAATCGCACACGTGCTGCTGCTTGCGTCGACAGAAGTAATAGAGGTACTTCCCGCCGTTTCCGTTCGCCCACTGCATGATCATTCGAGACTCAACGCCTTCGTCGTGGCACCGGCCACACCATAGAGTGCCCTTCAAGTAGTGGTAGTGACGCCTTTGACGTTCACCGTTGCCACCGCGCTCATCCAGAATCGTCTGCACCTGATCGAACAGGTCCTCACTGATCAGAGGTTCATGACGTCCCCGGATCAGCTCACCTTTGTAGGTGACGAAGCCGATGTAATACGGGTCCCGAAGCAGTGCGCAGAGTTTGGACGTCGAGATAGGTCCACTCGGAAAGCGTCCCGGTCTCGTCCTGAGACCCCGTCGGATGAGTTCCTCGACCAGGGACTCGAGGCTGAACTCACCGCCCGAATACAGTTCAAACCCCGTCTTGACCAGCTCGCTGCGCTCTGGATCGAACGTGACGATGCCGATGTTGCGTCCCTCAGATAGGTCACGGGCGTTCAGGTATCCGAGCGGTGCTCGACCGAGCGTTCCTCCGTTACGGGCCTTGGCCCCCATCTTGTAGGCGATGTCAGCACCATCAGCCTTGGATCGGTACTCGTCGACGGCATGGAGGATGGCCTCCACCATTGAACTCTCGGGACCTTCTCCGAGATCCATGGAGGTCGAGACAACCCGCGTGCCATACCGACTCAAGTCCTTCTTCGTGATGAGAGCATCAATCGAATCCCGGAACACACGATTGAACTGGTAGCAGATGACGTAGTCGATGTCCTTCTGACTCTTGATCCAGGCCAGCATTTCCTGAAACACCGGGCGCTTGTCGATGCTGGTGGCAGTGCGCCCCGGCTCGACGAATTCGCGCACGATGTCGGCCCCGAGAGAGCTGGCCTTGAGCTCGCACGCATCGCGCTGAGCAGGAAGGGAGATGCCCTCCGGGTTGTAGTCCGTTTTCACCTGCGAGGGCGTACTCACTCGCAGGTAGATCACTGCTCGCGTGCGCGCGGTTGCGATTTCATTTGCTGCAGGTTGTGCTTCTTCGACGTGCTTTGTGGCCAGAAGCCGCTTGGGTTTGCTCATTGGGATGTACCTCTATTGTGCGAATGAATTGTCGCGCTGACCTGCCATTGTGTCAACAAAAACGCAGTGTAGATATTGACTGCATGGTGTAAAATAGATGAGAGATATTTATGCGGGATGTGATGAAACAATCCAAAATGAGTGCGCCGACGTTCCACCACGGGAGCAATCCCAGGGCTATTCGTGATCGCTTCCAGTTGGCCTTTCCGGAACTGACAGCGTTCTTTTTGTGGCTGAACGGAGGCTTCCACGCAGGTGCCGAGTGGCAGTCCTTGCTCGACGCTTACCTGACCAAGATTGACTCCCGCGCCACCGCCGGCTTGACGGGCGAGGTGTTGGACCTCTCGGACATGGGGTTGACCAAGAACCGCGACGTCGAAACGCTGATCTGTGTCGTGCTCGGCTTGGATCGATCCTTCCTGGCTAGCGAGTCTCTGACGGGCAGCGAGTTTCTTAACCGGCTGCGAGAGCGAGTGCTGACAGTCGTAGCCAGCACCTGAGCATCGACTTGCCGCAGGCCATCTCATGAACGTTCGCCGATCAGCACTTCGGTCTGGCTAGGCAAAGAACCCAATAGTTGCTGGAGAAGTTCGTGCAGTTGGTCGATCGCCTCTCGCTCCAGCGACGGGTAGCGCAGCTTCACGTAGTGCGGCAGAGCCGGCAGAGAACTAGGCACGGCATATTCGGCCAAGGCAAAGACGTCGGCCAGCTCCAGATTCAGCTGCTCGGTGATACGGGCCAGTTTGTCGGCGGCAGGAGCGGCGTAGGCACCACGCTCCAAGCGCATGATGGTCGAATCCCGCACCCCGACCGCACGGGCAAGGTGCCGTGCTGAAAGTCCCAGCTCTTCTCGCCGGGCACGAAGAAATTCTCCGAGGCGCTTGGATCGCTCCTGGTTCATGATGGGTCGGGCTCCGTAAATTACCCATTTTACCAGGAAGTTTGCCCAAAAACAGCACTTTGTTGACCATTCCACAACGCGGGTCGGAATCATCACACGCCTCCGTCAAAGACGTAGACGCCGCCGTCTCCGCTGCTGGTGGTGATCTGCCCGCCAACCTCCATATCGCGGGCCATGCCCTCAACGTCGATCTTGACGTAAGGCTGTAGGTGATCGGGTAAGGCTTCCTCGATTTGCCGATAGACACCGATGTCATCCAGAAATTCCTCGGCGTACGCCGTCATGCTGTCCCAGTGACCCAGATAAGCGTCTTCGAAGCGGGCCAGGGCTTCGTTGTCGTTCGTGCCGATCAGGGCTGCCCAGTGGGCGAAGGCCGGACCATACTCGGCAATCCCTTGAGCTACGGCCGAGATGGTCTCCAGCGATTCGTATTCCTCCAAGCGCAATGGTCCGAAGCCTTCGTAGTCGTGGATAGCCCACTCTTCGGCGCCGGGTTCCGGCGAGGTCCTCAGTATGGCCTGCACCGAGCCAGCCAGTTCCTCGGAGTCAACGGCCGCGTCGATCCACTCTCCGTGGAGCCTGCCGGCGTTGTAGTCGCTGAGGGAAGCGACGTAGATCCGGGGAGCCAAGGCCGGTGCTTGCTCCCCGCTTCCTTCGGCTTCTCGATTGTTCCCACCTCCTTCTGTTTCAGGTCCTCGTTCATTCATCGCTCACCTCCTCTCCTTTCTTAATCAGTTTGTGGTGTGTGGCAGGAGCTCCGTGAGTGAGTGCGTGATGGCACTCGAACTCGACGGAGCCCCTGCCGGGGTTTGTTTGAAGCAGTCGCACTAGCGACTGGCAGGCCCACCACCCTTCGCCTGGGAGGAGCGTCCAGAGGATCGAACTCCGGTGCCCTCCGTCCGCGGCGTCGAGGCCTCTTTGCCCAGTAAGGCGGCGATGGCTCCTCGACGGGTGCTGGCGTCTCGCTCGATCTCAGCGAGAACTGCTTCGGCACGCTGTTGCAGCTGTGGGTTGTTGCGCCTGGCCTCGACCCACTGATCAATGGCCTGCCGAATGGCATCGGCCACGGTCAGCTCTTCGAGCTGGGCAATCATGCTCAGCTGTGCGTGCTGGTCTTCCTCCAGACGGATCGCCATGGTCTTCATGGTTGGTCCTCCTGGAGCACTGCGGGATTCTCATGACTCAGAGCCATAAGGTCCTCCTCGGTGTTGTTGCGGCCGGCGATCCCGGATTGGGTTCTCCTGATGAAGCCGCAGGGCACCGACGAGTCACGCTGCTTGTCGAACGTCTCCATCACTCCTTGCCCTCCTGTTGGCATTGATCCGTTCCTCAGCCATCTGGGCGAACTCTGGGTTGAGCTCGATACCTAGCCAGTCCCGGCCGTGCTGCTCGGCCACTACGCCGACGGTTCCGGCCCCGAAAAACGGGTCCAGGACCAGCCCCGGCTGCCACCTGGCGTGGCACTGGCACGTCGGCTTCAGGACACCGTGGATATGGCGGTCGAGGGCCTGGTGAAACCGCTGCCAGGGCTGCCCGCATGCCCGACAGACGCGCTCAGGACAGGCGGCCAGAAGCGGTCGTGAGACCAGCGCCGGGGGGAACGTGGCGAAGTGCTGGCCCCGATACCCGGCTGTAGCGATCGTCCAAACGTCGCCCGGGTTGGCACCCCATGGATGGCCGACGAGCCCCGCGGCCTTCAGGCGCTTGAGTCCGATGTTCGATCCGGCCAAGGGACCTGCCCAGGTGGGCTTGGTCCCGGGGGTCGACAGCGCTACCGCCTTCGTCTTGGCCGATGTCCGACGGATGGATCGGTGGGGCACCCGGATGGCGTCGAGATCGAAGTGGTACTTTGGCTGACGGGTCAGGAAATACACAAACTCCCAGGTGGTGTTCAATCGGTCCTTGACGCTCGAAGGCATGGGATTCGGCTTGCCCCAGGCGATTCGATTTCGGACCGTCCAGCCGTCCTCCACGAGGCCGAGGGCCAACCGCTCCGGTCCCAGCAGCAGGCTCTTAGCCGGTGCCCCGTAATGGTGGTGACGGGAGTAGCTGTCGCCCAGGTTCAGCCAGACCGTACCCGTGGGCTTGAGGACCCGGGCCACGCCCCGCATGGCCAGGCGAAGCTCATCTACCCAACCCTCGACGCTGGCCTCCAACCCGATCTGCCCGGGCATGCCGTAGTCCCGCAGTAGGTAGTAGGGCGGCGAAGTGATGACGCAGTCGACCGAGGCGTCGGGTAGCTGCGCCAATGCACCGTGAACGTCGGAGACGATCACCCGGTTGCGTTTGACGGTCCTTCTCATGCCGGTCTCCGTGTCAAGGACTCGACCGAGTCGGAACTGGTAGCAACGAGGAAGAGGCCGCTGGTGAGATGACGGTTCCGGTCCAGCGCTGTCCTCAGCGCTTCAGCTCGGGCCTCGTCTGGTACGACCCAGCAGGCTCTCGGGAAGACGCCGTGCACTGCCTGCTCTCGACCGGAGTGGTAGTACGCCTCGTACGTCTGACACTTGCGCAGCACAGCGGGCAAGTGTTCGGTGGCCCTGTCCAGCTCGATAAAGTAGTCGGCTTCATGTCGCCAAGCCCTAGAGTCACCGCCAGATCGGGGCGGAGAAGTACCCGTCCGGCGACGCCGCTGAATGTGCGCCAGCAGTCCGGCTCCCCCTCGACCCTCAGCACCTCACAGCGCCCGGCTCGCTCAGCCATGGTCAGCTCCACCACCAACTGGGACACCGCCAGGGTGTGATCCACGAAGATGGCAGAGGGTTCCCGGAACCGAGGCCTTGGTCCGTCGAGGGCCAGAAGTCGTTGCCCAACCGGACCCAGGGCGTAGACGTAGGACGACGATCCTGCCCTAATCCCTCCTATCCGCCGACCGAGACGCACCAGTAGGCGGTCCCGTGTCAGACGGCTCAGCTCTCGGCCGCAGGCTCGAGCGGCCGCCGTTGGAGTCCCATGATCGGTGGCCGGAAAATGCACTGCGGCGATCTGGCCGCCCGTCATGAGCCGGAGGACTCCGAGCTGTTGGACTACTGCAGTCTCTCGGGGTGTCATCTCGTCACGGATCTGGGTGAGCCCCCTCGGCCCGATACGAGGAGGACTCACGTGTCTCCCCCCTTCGTGTCGCTCCTTCCGCGCCGTTGATGAGGTTGGTATGGGGAGGATGGGTGAGAGATGTGGCCACGCGGTCGGACACGACCCCCGGTTCCGATTGATGGTTGCACCCCCGTTGGTATCTTCAACCCCGAGACCCTTACGAAGCACTCCTTGATTACGCCGTTCGGCTGCCAGCCACTGGGGTCCCGCCGGGGAGGGAAGAGACATGGGATCTGAGAGACAGTCCGCGCCCTTGTCGCAACGGCCATACCGATTATGCAGGTGCTTTGTCCTGGGCATGGCCACTCGATCGGTCGAGCGACCGGACACGCCGTGAGGCTCCTCATTTCGAACCCCCAGTGGGTCGTCGCCTCGGGGCCAGGTCGTCCTCCGAGCCGTGTGACCTTCCGCCAAGGGCAGCCTGGATGGCGGCGTCGACTTCGGTGGCCTGCACTCCGAAGCGCCGTTGGGAGACCGCCCGAACGCGTCCCGGGACACTGATCTCTGGAGGCGGCGGGAAGGTCTTGCCGCTGCACCACGGCTGAACGGCGTAGTCGGCCATCAACTGCAGGTAACACTCGAAGGCCCCGAGGCCGGTGAAGTCCTCGGGATCAGGACCGCTACCGATGGGTGCCAGGATCCTGGCGTCCTTCGTAGGCAGCTGAAAGCAGAGTCGGGACCGAGCATTGGCTAGGACGGCCGCTTGCACGGACGGGCTGAGTTGACCGAGGTGCTGGTGCGCCAGAGTCAGACCGACACCAAACCCCCGGGTCTGGCTGAGGGCGTCAGCCAGGTCGGTGGGCAAGTGCAGGTAGTCCTGGAACTCATCAATGAATACGAAGACGGGGTGCCTCCGGCCTTGGGGCACGGCTGCTCTCCCCAGGGTGGCTTGCCACCAGGTAGCGATGACCAAGGACCCGAGCAGTCCGGCCGCCTCAGGTCCGATGAGGCCCTTGGCCAGGTTGACGAGGAACACCTTGCGCTCGGTGTAGATCTGCCGCATCTCGAACTTCGGCGACTCTTGTCCGAGGATGGCTCGCAGCCGGGGATTCACCAGCATGGGGCGCACCTTGTTGAGAACAGGCGCGATGTTGGTGGTGCGCTCAGTCTCGCTCCACCCCTCGAAGGCGGCCCAGAACGGCTCCAGGCCCAGTGGATCATTAATGCGTTGGACCACGCGCCTACGGAACCCGGTGTCTGCCAGTAGAGGCGGTAGGGCGCACAGAGTGCTCCCAGGCAGTTGTGCCAGGGTGAGGAGAGCGGCCCCCAGGATGTCGTGGGTCCGGGGACCCCAGTTAGCGGCATGCAGACTGTGAAACACGCCAAGCAGCTGATCAGCGACAAGCTCAGGCGGCCGTCCCATAGACACGAGCGGATTCAGGCCGACGGGCGTGCTCATCTGGTCGGAGGGATCGAGTAGCACGACGTCATCGATCCGCTTTTGTGGGATCCGAGCCAGGATGTCTTCGATGAGCTGGCCCTTGGGCTCGATCACCACCACACCACGGCCGGCTTCGAGGTCTTGGACGATGAGGTTCAGAAGGGCCGTGGACTTCCCCGCACCGGTGGGTCCGATGACGTGGAGACCCCTGAGCGATGCCGATGGTGAGAGGGCCAGCGGACGGGCTCGGCCGGGATAAGAGGACTGAGCGATGACACGGCCGCTGCGTGGAACCGCTCGCGTTGGAGGGAACGTTCGGCTGACCGATGCTTCGACGGGCAGTTCACCGCTCGATCCGATAGGCCACGATGAAAGAGCCGCCATCTCCTTGGCATTGAGACGAAGAGGCCAATACCAGGGGGTCGCCGGCAGGGACACCGTTGCGGGGCGCATGGGGCGAACGGTGACCCGCACGCCCGGTGATTCGAGGGTTCGAATTGCTCCGATCATCTGCCGCAGCAGTTGCCGCCTCCGGGACTCGGTGGCGGCCTTGACCGCCAAACGCCCGACAGCCCGCCAGCCCGGTTCCCCGCGCTTGGCGGCCAGGGCTCGCCGCTGTTCGGCGTCGATAGGACCAGGCTTACCCAGGAGTGCATCCATGACCCCGGACGCCGTCAGTTCGTGGTCCACCGACGCCTGGCTGGGGACGACGGCCGGGGACAGGGAAGTTCCAAGTACCCATTGGAGAATGAGACGTTCGCTCCGTGCGGTCCCAGCCAGAACGGTCAACAGAGCCCGGCTGGCCTGGTGGAGGTCGTCGCTACTAAGCGCCCGGCGGCGTGTGCTCAGCCGAAGGCGAAGTGCCATATCTAAGGTCACAGGCTCCGACGCTTCGGAACCACCTTCCTCCTCGACTCCGATGCCTGGGATGACTGCTGAGAGCTGTCGAGCTACCACCCGGTCCCGCCCGACCGGGACACCCAATCGATGAGTGACCAGTCCGCCGTTACCAACAGCCTCGGCAATCACGGGATATCCGGCCATCGGGCCCAGAACTCGCCACGCGGCTAGAACCTGGTCGGCAGAAGCCTCCCGAGGCCACTTGAGCCGGAGCCAAACGAGGGTTGGCGCTTTCACGCCGAGTCTCCCCGGTTGTCGGCTGATTCATAGTCAGATGAAGGTTTCTTGTGTCGGCCGAGACGTTCGGTGTTTCGCTTCGGATCATGTTCGGCCTGGGCTTCGACTTCTGCCTGAGCTTGGGCGAAGGCGATGAGGGCGCGGGCCAGTTTGCGAAGGTCGGCCGGTTCTCGCCGAATACCGTGGACACGAATCTGTCGATGCCCATGTCGACGTTCGCCGTGATGAAAGGTCTTGCTCACTCCTTCACCTCCCTTCGCTCTGTTGTCTTTCATTGCCGCCGAGATGGCGCGTCGCGCGAACAACCCGAAGATTTGGGGTTCGCCGCAGTACACCGGCGCCGGCTGGGTGCTGCTCAAAAGCGGCACCACAGAGTGCGGATTAGTAAATTACGATTTTGCTAGCTCGTCAAGAGAGATTGTCCATTTCACAACACCGATCGGACAGTTGGTCTGTCTGTTCTTCGGACGTATCGCGCCGCCGTCCGAGCGTGGTTCCCGACCATCACCATCCGTCTCGCTTGCGTCGGATGATCACGGTGTACACCACGACGACCATGACGCCGCACACGATGAGGACGGGGGCCACGGATTCGATCAGGTGGGCGGCGATGTAGATGGCGATCGCCACCACCAGCATCATGACCGCGCCACGCGTCATCTTGCTACTCGAGTTGTTCTGAGCCGGTGAGTTCATTAGAGGTCCCTGACATTCCGAATCACTTCCAGAACAGTCAAGATGGGTGATCGCCCGAGCAGTCCGAAGACCGCCCGGGCCATCACCATGACCACCCTGAGGGTCAAGACCCTCTCGCCGTGTTGGACCGCCTGATCACCGATGTCCTTCGCAGCCACCGGAGGACCTTCCCCGTGCGGCATCCAGCATCGAGGCGAAGGCGTTGCTCGCCATGTTGTAGAGCCGGTGCTCAGCCCGAGACACCTCCCGGTTGATCTGGGCCTGCTCAACTCGACGCTGCCTCTGGTCGTCCGTGGTCGACCAGACACCGAAGACCACGACAACCACTAGACAGAGCACCAGCATTCCAACAATGAGGCCAATCACCGGCTTACCTGATGGACTGTGTCGGCGACCACGTCGGCCGCCGCCAGCGCCACCATGTCGCCGATGGCCTGGAGCCGGGCCGTCGCCATCGGCACCAAGACCGACAACTGCTGCTCGAGTTGGCTGATCATGGCCACTTCGTGCATGGCCCGCCTTCCGACATAACCGACCGCCATCATCCGGGCCACCTGGAGCTCGGCCTTAGCTTCGATTTCAGCGAGGCCGATCTCTGTCTGGCTATTGATGCGTGCGAGGGCCTTTCCGGTATAACGGGACTCCCGCCCGGCCATGCTGGTGTTACTGGGAATCAAGCTCGACATAGGCACATTCTCCTCAAGTTGCTCCGACCTAGGCGTCGGAAACCGATCGACATTCGATCGACCACGCCATCGTGAATCGAGCGACCCTGGCTCGAAAAGTGACGTAGTGAGCTGAGCGTGATACGACCTGAGCTGCAGTGAGCTCGACACCTACGAGACCGCAAGTCGAAGACGTGGCCAAGGCCTTAACAAGTCTGAGATCAATGCCACGTGCCTGTGACGACTGGCATAACTTGATCGGCTCTCGGGAGCTGGTGCAATTGCCTGATGTCGTGACGCAGGAGCCGAACTCAACCAACCTCGCCCGGAGAGCACAGCTTGCTCAAAGGCGAATCAAAGCCGACGTAGGAAGGCTCGGAGCAGGAGAGGATGCTCGGATCCTTCGGATGATGCTTGCGCTTGGAAGAGCGGATTGGTCCGATCCCCATTTGACTATTGGCGAACGACGGAAGCGATACATCAAAGACAAAAGGTCGACCACTCGAAATCTTGACACACTGCGGACCAAGAAGGAACGTCGGGCGTCCGAACGCCTAGGCCAGTTGCTCCTAGAGCGGACGCTTGATCCGCCGGAGACCCCGAACGCCGACAGCTCCTGGATTGAAGATGCAGGAATCGAACTCGCGACCCTGGATTTCTATCACTCTGTTGATTGGGAGGCGCTCTTACTGGGGGCTAAAGAGATTGATCTCTTCTTCACCTATGCTAGAACGTGGCGTCGCCAGCTTGGTGCAGTACTTCCGGAGTTGCGCCAGCGGACCAACCCACAACTTCGTCTGATTCTTCCGAGCATCTTCCCTCCCCGGACCACTGCGCTGCCGGAGATTGCGAAGCGCGCTGGCCAAAGCCCGGACGGTGTTGCCACGTATGTTGCAGGTTCCTACGCTTTTTATGAGCGCATGGGGGCCAGGATCTTCACCTTGGACGCGGCTCAGCTGTATGCGTCCTACAGGTTTGACGACATCATCGTCGCATCTCTCTACAACCATCAACGAAGCCAGACGCAGGGTGTTCCAACTCTCGTGTGTCGGAGTGGTGGCTCCTTGTACTCGTTCTTTCGAGCTGAGTTTGACGCTCTTGTCGACCCCCGCAATCGAGTTACCAAACGTCTTCCAAAGAACTGGAGGGCGTTGTGTTCCAGCCTTGATATTGAGATAATCGAGTCATAATGACAGAGCACCAAACGCCGATCATCAAGTACCACGAAGCCCTGGGCGCGATAGCGGACGAACGCGTTTCGCTCGTTCCAGGAGGGGCGGAAGTTACTTCGTCGAGTGGAAACAAACGCTACTTGGTTCGCTACGACGAACCGTCAAAGAGGATTAGTTCGAACGACAATGGTTCATACTGGCGAGGCTATTTGGGGTATCCTTCGATTGCGTTTCTGTTAGCGTCAAGACGAGTCGCGTTTGACAGCGATGTCGCGAAATCGCTCAGAGGGATCCCCTGGAAGGATCTCAACTCTCGACTTGGGAATGACTATGCCCAAACGATACGCGCAGTGGAGGACCATCTGAGAAGGAATCACGTTCCGTCTGGCCAACTGAATGCAGAAGTAAAGAGAATAGAGGAAGCGATTAGCAAAATGGAACTGGAAACGGTTAGATCCGATACTCCGCCGCCTGATGCATACTAGAGATCCGATCCGACCCCACCTCATGCTGCGCCCGACGAGTTCGCCGCCGTCTCGAACATCAGTTTCCAGACTATTTCCCGACGTAGGTAGTGGAATATCCTGCTGACGGCATGGAAGCGGGGCACTGGTCCACGGCTGTGGCTGAGTAAACAGGTGGGCCATGGTCTGGCTCAAGGAGCAGATCGCGTTCCCTTGGATCCAGGTCAATGACCCTCACGTCGCGGAATTTCGCCGGCGATGATCTCTTCTCACCTGCGTGAACCGACCACCGGCGGGGCTGATCGATCCCCCATCGTCGATTTCCAGCCGTCTAACGTCGACGTATGCCAAGGGTCGAAGACGATCGTCCGGTGAAGCCGTTGGCCAAGGTCTTGGAGGTCGGCCTACTGCAGCCAGGCGTCTTCATGACTGCCAGAGTGGGATTGGCGCGGTCACCGTCGTCTTCTCAGGGATTCACCCCTAGACTCAGGCTGTAGCAATTGACAAAAGTCCTGGTAGAGAGGACATTAGGAGGATGATACATCGATTTCCATCGATCAGATTAAGACAGTGGGCCACACGCCATAGACCACACTCGGTGGATCTGGCCTCACTCTATTCAGTCATCGGGCCCTCGAGCCGATACCAAGGACGAGACGGTTCAGGCGACGCCGATGAGCATCAGATAGGGTTCACGCCCATGTTGCTCCGGCTATGAGGGGGCAACCGATGAAATCAGAACGAGTTCCTTCCGAAGAGGTTTCTGGTCGGGAATCAGAACAATTACGAGAGGATACTGACGAAGTGACCATCATCGAGATCGGCGCAGTCGCCGTCGCTGCCAGCGATGCACACGCGCTTGAGCAAGCTCAGATCCAATCGCGTGTTCAGCCGGAGACGGTCTATGTGGGACCAGCTTCGTCGCCCCCACCTTCTCGTCGGCTCGTACACAAGGGTGCAGTGTCCCGGCGCGAACGCCTTCGCCGAGCCCGTAGAGATGACAGCGGTTAGTTTTCCTGCACCCCTCGGATTCGAGAGACCTGCCGATCTAGTTTGACGATCCTAGAACCACACTTCGACAGCTGTTCTTCGAGTTGAATCCGTTGGCGCTGATTCAAGAGGCCGAGGACTGACGGTTTCAATTCGATCCCCCGTCCCTTCAGTTCTCTAAGTTCGTTCTCGAGCCAGTATTGGCGGTTGGAATGAAGCGTCAAAACACCGACTGCCAATCTGTCGTCACGGTTGTTCTCATTAACCCACGTTATGGGGACTGACGCCGCCGATCGCCACAGCGCGTAGGCACGGTGATCGACCAATTTCGCCATCTGGAACCGGCCATAGAAAGCCGTGTTTGATGCCATCCACTGTGACGCCTGAATCGGAGAGGCAATCTGGTGAGACCAGGACCGCCTATGGTGATATGCCGAGGTTCCGATGAGGCGCAACGCAAACGGCGGATGACGTTTGTTGTCTCCGTGCTGGGCACGAGCTCGCAACCAAAGAAAGAGGGCGAACCCCTCCGAACGGAACCATGGCTCGGTAAACCCGAGCTCTCTCATTAACGCGGCAGATTCCCCTAGAAACAGATCCTTGACAGCCTTTCTCAATACGGATCTCGGACCATGCGGAGCTTCAAGAGCGACATCGAGCTTATCGCTTACTTCCTTCAACTCTCTTCCCTCCGGAAAATCGTGGCGCTTCGGTATGCCCACCGCGAGATACGAGTAGTCGAGAGCTCTCTTCAGACGGTAGCCATAGCGAGTCGTCCTCGCACCTGATGCATTGAAGTACTGCGCCGGTTTACCTTGTGCGAGCACGAGATCGTTCAGTACCTGCTGAACCTGTGCAAACGACTTTAGAGTGATAACACTTAGTCCGTAGTTCTCCTTCAACGCGTCGTTTCTTGTGCCCACATAAACATCTTCTCGGCTCACGAACTCATCTGCGAGCACTTTTCCCGCGCACCGGTATTCCGGTACATGCAGAAGAAACGCTTGATGTTTGCCGCGACTCCCTTTGGTCATATTCAATGGCTCCGAGAGGTTGGGATCCGTCATGCTGACGCCCAAAAGCACAACATGCGATTCCGTGAGACGCTCGGCAATCAGTTGCTGAACCGCCTGACGATGCTCATGAAAGCGAGCTTCACTAAGTACGACTTTCGTCGTTCTACCTGTTGGCGATACCATGCCATGCATATGCAGCACGGGAGCCAGACCGCGCTCATCGATCATCGTTCGCCATTCCTCGAGATCATTTGCCGTAAGCGCTAGCGAGCAGATAGCGTCGCCCGGGAAGAGCGTCTCAAGGCCACGCTCCAGTTGATCATCGTAGTTCGTTGTGAGGAGTACGGCCCGACCACCTAAAGCAGATACCAGTGATCCCACGGCTTCGGCAAGCGGAGAAGGTGGTAGGTCACTCTTGCCTTCATATAGTGCCTTTCGCACTATGTCCTCAACCTTATTCAGCGCAGGGTCTGCCAAGCGAAGCACATAGTCGATTTTTCTCATTGGATCGATTCGATCTTGTGCTACCAGTTCGGCGATCTCTGGAGAAACAATGCTCTTGCACATGCGGTCTACCAATTCCTCCCAACCAGGAAGGCCGGCCGCACAGGAAACTCCGGCGCCACAGATTAAGGTAACCTGTTCGTCGGTCTTGAGAAGTTTCTGAAAGAGGCGCCGGAGGCTTGGTTGCGACGAAAATGAAATCGCTGTTCGCGCAGATTCGTATGACCCTGCCATCGACCATCCCCGCTCGATTTTGTCGGCATAGACGCCGGCCTCTTCCATCCAGCGCACCGATCGAACCGGTAACGCGGCATTGGAAGGTTAGCCGTTGACCTTGACCCCGTCTATGAGCTCTCAGTTGCTTTTCGGTAATGAGGTCTCGGACTCGATTACTGCCCATAAGGCCAGCTCTTCGCCAACGCCGCTTGGCGGTCGACCAGCCCTCATCCCGCTGGCTCGAAGCAACGAGCTCATTGACCCACGAGCCACCCTGCACGGTGCCAGCGACTAACTGACAGAATGTAGTCGTGAGCCCCACCTTCCGGCGCGGCCCGATTGATCTACCTCGGGCAGAGAGCCCCGAGAGGCTCTTTGATCAGCTGCCTCGCACAAAGACCGGAGTACCGAGCCTGTGGTCGCATCAGGCGGACATATTGCGCCAGTACCTAGCTCACCACACTGAGACTCCGGACGTCGCTCTAGAATTGCCAACAGGGTCGGGGAAAACACTCTCAGCTCTGCTGATTGGCGAATGGCGGCGAACAGCCCTGGAGGAGCGGGTGGCCTACGCCTGTCCCACAGTCCAGCTGGCGCTCCAAGTGCATGCAGAAGCGATAAGGCAAGGCATCGGGGCTGTGCCCCTACATGGCCGACATGCCGAATGGGATATCGCCGATTCGTCCAGGTACGAACGATCGGACGCCATGGCAATATGCACCTACAGCACAATCTTTAATTCACATCCAGCCCTATCTACTCCCGGCACGTTGTTGTTCGACGATGCCCATGCCGGAGAGCAGTTCGTGGCTCGAGCGTGGAGTGTTTCGATTTCACGCGCCGAAGAGGAGGCGCTCTATATGAGCCTTCTCGAATCGATTCGAAGCGAACTCTCCGGATTCCTCGTCCAGCGACTTGAATCTCGCGATCCTGATCCGAGAACACGTGCCGACGTGCGGTTGCTTCCCGTCGGCGCAATGCACCGAAGGATGAGTCAGATCGATGCGGTCCTCGCAAATGCCGGGGGTGACATGCGATTCCGGTACACCCAGATTCGCCCAGCCCTCGATCGGTGTCTCTTCTACTTTGGTTGGGAAGGATTCCTGATTCGCCCCTACATTCCTCCGACGAATTTCCATTCCCATTTCGCAGATCCTACGCAGCGCATATACATTTCAGCCACGCTCGGGGACGGTGGCGAGCTTGAGCGTGCGTTCGGACGGGCACCGATAGCGCGACTTCCAGTGCCAACTGGATGGGACCAACGCACCTCAGGGCGTCGCTTCTTCGTCTTTCCCGAACTGCTCAAGGGGAATATCGCGAAGAGTCTGACTCGCGAGCTGATCGACCGGGCGGGCAAGGCTCTCGTGATTGCTCCTAGCAACAGGCTTCTCGACGCCAGCAGAGTGAATCTCGTCCCTCAGGGTATGCAGGTCTTTGGAAAGGCAGATATCGAGACAAGTCTCGATGAGTTCCGGCGTGCAAAGCGTGGAATCTTGGCATTGGCGAATCGCTATGACGGGATCGACCTTGCCGACGATTCGTGCAGGATGACAGTCCTTGATGGTCTGCCTACAGGCGAACATCTCCAGGAACGTTTTCTTGTGCGATCCTTGCGTGCCGGACGAGTGCTTGAAGAGCGCCTACGTACGCGAGTAATCCAAGGTGCAGGCCGCTGCACGCGTGGCCTCAAGGATCATTCTGTTGTGGTTGTTCTTGGTGAGGACCTCACCCGTTTCTTGCAACGGCGCGAAATCAGAGCGGCCCTGCGCCTGGAAGTACAAGCCGAGATTGCGTTCGGGATCAACAACAGCGAGGTTCCGGCCAGTGAACTGGTAGAACTTGTCGGTTCCTTCTTGGCCCAAGATGATGATTGGAGCACGCAGGCCGAACCGTATATCGCCGAACTCCGGCGAGAGGCCGAACGAACCCTGCCTGCCGGTACCTCATCGCTTGCAGCAAGTGCCTCGAAGGAGGTGAAGGCGTGGGGTGAAGTCTGGAAAGGTGAATTCGAAACTGCAAGCCGGCTGGCTGTCGAAGTTGCGCAGCAACTTGCCGATGGAGTGTTGTCCCCGTATAGAGCGTTGTGGCTTTACTTTGCCGCGTCATGGCAGGAGATTGCGGCGGCTGAGAGCGGGAATGCCGCATTGGCCGAGAGCGCCAAGCAGCTCCTGAGGAAGGCTCATGGCGCCGCTAGAGGCACTAGCTGGCTTCGAGATTTGGCGCCACTCGGTGCGGATGAGGTTGAGCTGGACCCTTTCGATGAACAGGCTGTTTCGACGGCAGCTCAACATCCGGCGCGCCGGATGGAAACCGCAAAATGGCTCCGGTTGCGCTCAATGATCGAGGAGGGCCTTGCTGCGACCGACCCAGCACTGTTCGAGCCTGCCCTTTCCGAACTGGGGAAACTTCTTGGGGCCGAAGCATTTAAGCCGGGAGGGAAGGGGAGGGCCGATTCGGTTTGGCTGTTCTCAAGCCAATGGTGGGTGACTCTGGAAGCGAAGAGTGACGCCAATGCTGACGGTCCTGTCAGCATGTCGGATGTCCGCCAAGCGAATACGCAACTGGACAGCCTAAGCTTTGATCGTGGCGAGTCAGCGCCGACGGGTAGCGCGTCGGTCATTGTGACGCCGAGGCAGGTAATCGACCCTGATGCTGAGGCTATAGCGCGGGAACATCTCTTCATGGTTGGACCCGATGTGTTGCAATCGCTCGCGCACGATGTAATCGAAGCGTGGCGTTCGATCCGCGCATCAGCAACCGCCCTCGAGGGAGCTGAAGCCGAGACCATCGTTCGACAGAAGTTCGCCGACTGCCGGGTGCTTCCTACTGCAATAAGGGAGAGGATTGCCGATCGTCCCATTCTGTCGTGAATTCGGCTAGGAAGGATTCGCGACCGCGGGTAGTTCAATGATTTGGCGTGGAGAGTGTGGGCAAGCGTGGTGCCGAGTCTGGTGAGAGTTCATACACGAGCGCTCGATGACGCCTAATGTCCGACGTATGGGTGAAGGCGGTCATCCCCGCTGGGGCGAAGGGCTGGGCTGCATAGGAGCGGGAATTGCCCTTCTACTCGGGACTGTCCCGCTCCAAAGGGTCCTAGCTCCGAAGGTTGGTGCGTACCATCCATGGTGGGAAGTCCCGTGCCTAGTCGCGGGATGTGTCTTCTTGCTTGCCGGAATTCTCCTGTTCGTGGTTCCTACGATGAGACCAAGGACGGAGCTACCTCAGGATCAGATGTCTGATCATCTCAAGGCCCTAAGGGCCGTGGCTCAAAGGTTCCAAAACAATGTGTCTCGTTGCACCCAGGTGTCCTACGAGAATCAGACAGAGGAGGCGATGTTCAAACAGCACGTGGGTGGGCTCGCAACCAAAGTAGATGACTACCAGATAGCTCTTGAGAATCTATCGATCCAAACAAAGAGTCTGACGGAGTTCTTTCGTAGATCTATCAGCGTATTTAGCGAAGATGACGGCTGGAATCAACGAGACCTCTTTCGGGCTACGAATCAGTACATGCGCTCCGCGTCCACTGAGTTCCATCGACACGGAGCCGAACCTAGCTCTGAGTACGAGCGCATTCACTATCCGAACGAGGGATTATTCCGGCTTCAATGGCTCATTCGGGACAAGCCTGGCCATTCTTTTGGACACGTCGTTTGGGCATCCCCGATGGACAATTACGAAGACCGTAGGAACACTCTTAGCATGTGGCTAGCGCATGCGATCGAATCGCTCGAGTATCAACGATTTAAGTTGGCGTTGGCGGACGTCTATCAGACGCAGGACACTTCCTTCTGTGCCTTAGAGCCCATTCTTGCCCGCCCCGGCTTTCCCGGGATCTGCGGGAGAGCCTGTCGACAGCCCAAAGATGCGTAGTCAGGGTTTCGATCGATGCGATAACTCGCGACGCGAGCGGTGACCGCTCCTTCGAAGCTCTCTATGGTGACGCCGCCGGAACTTTTGAGCCGTGATCAGTCCTGCTATTGCGCTGGGGCGGACCTTGACTGAAACTCTCGCCAGTCACGAAATCGTGTAGCGATGCTTGCTATTCGTGGAGGTCGACCTCTACCTCGCCCAGCCGGATGCCGAGCGATGACTTTCTTGACGTGTTGATCGAGGAGGAGGACGAGAAGTACGTCACTGCTTCGATCACTCAACGAAACTACATCGTCTCCAATGGCCGCCAGGTGTTCACTATAGCGGTGATCAGCTCCATGGCCGCGACGTAGGGTCGCTTGGTGCGATAGCCGGCGAGGAGTTGCTCTTCAATGGCGCTGGGCGAATCGATTCCTAGAGCCATCAATTCTTCATATAGCTGCCTAGAATGAGTTCCGAACTCGGTGGACTCTGGTAAGAGGTTCCTTGTTCGGGCAACGAAATCCCACTGATCGGCAAATGATCCTTGCGTTTGTTGAAGGCGTGCATCCGTATAGCCGAGCAATCCGTGAATCAGGCCGTCACCAGAACGCACCAAATGACCCAAGTTGACCAGGGCCGCCAGCTCTTCATTGCTCAACGTTCCAGTGATCGGTTTGTAGCTCAGGTCGTGTTCCAGCTCATTCCACACGTGTGCAAGCATGCTGCAAACCTGAACTTCACATGACGTGGCACTGAGATTTTCGAATCGTCCGACTAAGTCGTCTTCTGTCAGCACCACCTGGCAATGCGTTGCTCGATAGAACGAGGGAAACGGATAGTCACGCACTTCTACTTCTATTGCACCACCACCAGACCCGACGAAGCGAGCCTGAAGTTCACTGACGACTCTCTCGCGATCGCTTTCTTCGTAGGTTGCCACACGAACTCCGGCAAAATCCTTGATCGAGCTGAATACATTGTCGATAGAAGTCAGCGACGCCAATCGTTGGAGTTTTCCACGCAAACGCTCTGGGTCCTTCACGCGGAACTGGACTGTGGCTCGGATAGCGTTGTCACGTACCAACGAGCGACACACATCTGCGACGAAGAGGGCGACCTTCTCATAGCGATCGATCTCCCGGTGATACCGCTCTAGTGCCCGCTCGATATCTTCCGCATTCAAAGGCATATGCCGCTCCATTTGGCTGACCCTTGGAATCTAATCACGATTGGGCCTCGAACGTCCCTCGATCGGGGGCACCAGAACTGAGACCCCAACGTGAGTTGTCACTAATCGACAGTCCTTGGGTGTCAGGGGCCGCCGGGCGCCTGCAACGTACTCGTAGCGACCTCTTCGTAGGCCCACTCAAACGCGCCGAGCATGCCCTTGTTGCGATACGACCCGAGTGCCGGGAAGACAAGGCAGCTGTCGTCGAGGCGTGCCATCCGCACCTCGTCTTCGGGGTGGCCTATGATGAGGAGCGATCCTTTGTGTTGCCAGCTCGCGAGGTTCCAGCCTTCGACGCCACCGGGAGTGAGTGTAAGATCCGCACAGAGCCATGCGTCGGTGCGGCCTGGTGAGGTTCCCCAAGGAAAGTGGACACCCGACAATCCGACGCACCCGTCGGCTGGAAGGATGTCACCATGGGAGCAACCAGAAGGAAGTTCACGCTCGAGTTCAGAACTGAGGCAGCTCACCGCGTC
>Ga0307373_10003156_pt1 | contig 28975 bp, 21 predicted proteins | sample OX2MG_FD_202534 | JGI IMG/M metagenome (GOLD analysis project Ga0307373, IMG submission 202534) | Soil microbial communities from Risofladan, Vaasa, Finland - OX-2 | ecosystem: Environmental > Terrestrial > Soil > Coastal area > Acid sulfate soil | place: Finland: Risofladan, Vaasa | collected... | reverse complement strand
GCCATCATGGAAGATGCTTTGGTCGAGGTCACCGGAGCGCGGCCCGGTTCTGCTGGATGAGGAGGGATACGGCCGCGAAGCCCCGCACCCTTCGAATCGGTGCCGACATCGGAGGAACCTTCACCGACATCGTCGTGATCGTCGGCGGTGAGGACGTCTATACGGCGAAGGTGCTGTCGACTCCCGATGACTATGGACGCGCGATCCTTCAGGGGGTCGGCGCGATCGTGGACCGCCTTGGGACGGCTGGCGACGCAGTGGAGGAGGTGGTCCACGCCACCACCATCGTCACCAACGCCGTTTTAGAAAAGCGAGGAGTCGAAACGGGCCTCTTGACGACCGAGGGTTTCAGGGATGTGCTCGAGTTGCGTCGGATTCGGGCTCCCCGCATGTATGACCTCCATTGGGACAAGCCAGCACCCTTAGTCAGCAGGCGTCATCGACTCGGCATCGTTGAACGCGTCGCTCCAGGTGGGGAGGTGATCCTCGATCTTGATGAAGCGATCGCAAGGGAGCGAGTGCGTGACCTGCTCGCCTCTGGTGTGAGGTCGATCGCCATTTGCCTCCTACATTCATATGAGTATCCCCATCACGAGCGGAGGCTGGCCGCCATCGTGGAGGAGGAACATCCGGGGTTTCCGGTGACCCTGTCGTCCGATCTGGTGCCGGATATCGGCGAGTACGAGCGAACAAGTACGACGGTGGTGAACGCATACACCCAACCGACTGTTGCAAGGTACCTGAGTCGGCTGAGTGCTGATCTCAAGGCTATTGGGATCGAAGCGCCTGTTCAGCTGCTCCAATCAAATGGCGATCGCATGGGCATCGAAGCGGCCATTACCCGTCCCGTGAATCTCATCCAATCGGGTTCTGCCGCTGGCGTGATCGCTGCGCGAGCGATCGCCCAGGCTTCGCAGCTTCCGGATGTCCTGGTGTTTGACATGGGCGGGACCAGTACCAAGGCGACACTCATCGAGAATGGTGATGTTCTGACGACGACGCAGTACGAAGTTGGAGCGGACATCTCCATCGGCAGCCGGCTAGCGTCTGGCGCAGGTTACACATTGCTTGTGCCTGCGATCGACGTGGCGGAGGTCGGTGCGGGCGGCGGAAGCATTGCGTGGTTCGATGAGGGCGGGGGACTCCGTGTGGGTCCGAGAAGCGCGGGCGCGATGCCGGGACCGGTGTCGTACGGGCTTGGTGGAACCGAGCCTACGGTCACCGACGCCAACCTCATCCTCGGCTATTTGCCCGAGGAGCTGGCTGGCGGCAACCTCCGTATCGACAGAAGGGCGGCAGAAGCCGCGATGGCGGAGCGCATTGCGGGGCGCTTGGGCACCTCGGTCCTCGACGCAGCCTTCGGGGTGCGTCAGGTGGTCAACGCCACAATGGTCCGCGCCGCGCGAGCCGTGTCAACCGAGCGCGGCCGGTCTGTGAGCGAGTTCAGTCTTATCGGGTTTGGCGGGAGCGGACCGCTGCACGCTGTGGATATCGCGAGAGCACTACGAATCCCTCGCGTGGTCATTCCGCCGGCGGCCGGCCTGCTGAGCGCGTTGGGCCTCCTGCTCAGTCAAGCGGGCCGTCAGGTTGTCCAAGCGATCATGGCTCCCGTCGACGGACTGGATCCAGCCTGGCTGGGCGCTCGTGTGGCGGCGTTGAAGGCCAAGGCCGTCGACGAGCTGGCGGCGGACGGCCATGCCTCTGGTGACGTGGTTCACCAGCTCTCGGCAGTGATGCGGTACGAAGGCCAGCGGAGTGACCTCGAGATCCCGATCGACTCCGAAGTCTCGGCAGCAACGCTGGCCGGCCTCAAAGCCAGTTTCCACCGAGAACACGAGCGCACTTACGGATACCGGTCGGAAGCCGAGTCGGTCGTTATGGTGAAGCTGGTGCTTCGCGCCCAGGTACCGCGTGAAACCGACTTGGACGTGTTTTCGGGAGTCGGCGCCTCGCGCCCCGAGTCCGTCCGCAACGTCTACTTCGGCTCGGAGCTTGGTCTTGTCACGACTCGCGTGCTTGGAAGGTTGGCCCTGACAGAAGAGGTTGTGCCGGGTCCAATGATCGTTGAGGACGATGACTGCACGGTGGTGGTGCCGCCGAACTCCAAGGTCTGGCGTGACCTTCGTCACGGAAGCATCGTGATCGAGGTCCTGTGACGCAAAGCTCGAAGACCACCCTGACGGCTGGCCCCCCGGAGTCCAAGCCGCTCGATCCGGTGCTGTTGGAAGTCATCCGCAACGCCTTGGCCTCAGTCACGGACGAAATGGCCATGACGATCTTCCGCACAGCACGATCGGCCATTGTCAAAGACCTCCTCGATTTCTCGGTGGCTCTGTGCGACCGGCACGGTCGCATGGTGGGTCAGGGACTGAGCCTGCCGTTGCAGCTATGCGCTATCCCGAAGGCTCTGTCATACCTGCGTCGGCACTTCGGTGATTCGCTGGTCGAAGGCGACCTGGTCGTAATGAACGACCCTTACGAGGGCGGCCTGCACCTTCCGGATGTCTTCGTGTTCCGCCCGATCTTCGTCGACGGGGCACTTTTCGCCTATGCCGTCACCGTGGCCCATCAGACCGACATCGGCGGTCGAGTCGCTGGGAGCAACGCCACAGACTCGACCGAGATCTACCAAGAAGGTCTCCGGATCCCGTTCCTGAAGCTCTACGAGGCTGGTCGACCAAATGAGACCTTCTTCCGGTTGATCGAGAAGAACGTTAGGCTGCCGATCAAGGTCATAGGCGATCTTCACGCTCAGGCCGCGGCGTGCAGTATTGGTGCACGTCATTTGGACCGGCTCGTGAAGGAGTACGGCAATGACCGACTTGAGGCCTATCTTGAGGGCCTACTCGACTACAGTGAGCGCGTCGCGCGTGCCCAGATCGCAGGCTGGCCGGACGGCGCGTATGAGTTCGAAGACTTCATTGACGATGACGGCACCAACGACAGTCCGGTCCGCATCGCCGTGCATATGGTCATATCCGGTGACCAGATTCGGGTTGATTTTGCGGGCAGTGCGCCGCAGGTGAAGGCGGCCATCAATTGCCCTATCGCTGTGACGGAGTCGGTGGTCTACAGCGCCGTGCGCTCTGTAATGAACGCCGACATTCCGAATAACGAAGGCTTCTTTCGGCCGATTACTGTGACCGCTCCGGAGCGGAGCATCGTAAACCTGGCGTATCCGGCGGCGTGCGCGGGGCGTGGCCTTACCGCCTATCGGGTCATGGACGTGATGCTCGGCGTGCTCGCCCAGGCTGTTCCGGATCGTGTGCCGGCCGCTGCCGAGGGGGGCATCCAGCTGATCACCATCGGCGGTTATGACCAGGACAATCGCCCATTCATCGTTGTAGATGTCGCGTGCGGAACCGGCGGGGCCAGGCCGACCAAGGATGGTATCGACGGAATTGGCAATCTGGTCGCCAACATGGCCAACACCCCGATCGAGTTGGAGGAACGGGAGAGCCCAGTGCTGGTCCGGGAGTACGGGTACGTTCCAGACAGCGGTGGGGCCGGTCGCTTCCGGGGCGGGCTCGCATTAGTGCGGAGTCTTGAACTGCGGGAGCCGAGCGCGCTCGCCAATCTTCGAAGCGACCGGCGCCGGTTCGCTCCTTGGGGGCTCGCGGGTGGCGGGGAAGGGGGCCGCTCCTCCAACCTGCTGACCCGTGACGGTCTGACGACGGTGCTGCCGACTAAGTGCGCTGTCGAGCTCAAGCGCGGTGACATAGTCTCGCTGATAACTCCTGGCGGCGGAGGCTATGGCGACGCTTTCTCGCGCGCACCTGAGGCGGTTGCGAAGGATGTCGTCGACGGCAAGGTGAGCGTGCAGCACGCGCGCCGGGCGTACGGCGTCGTCCTGGATGCCGCGGGTCTCGTGGATCGTGAAGCGACCGCCGATCTCAGAGCGAAGTCGGGATTAGAACCGTGCGGGCTTGGCCATCCACCGGCTGTTTGAATTGAGGATTCGGGAATGGAGATCGATGGCACCACGGCGCTCGTCACCGGAGCCGGTTCTGGACTTGGCAAGGCAACGGCTGAACTGCTCACCGCAAGAGGCGCGCGAGTGGTCGCCTTCGACCGGGACAGTGCCCAGCTGGACGACCTAGTCGCGAGGTTGGGTGTGACCCGGCTCATCGCTGTGAGCGGGGACGTGACGTCAGAGGCAGACGTCACCCGAGCTCTGCACGAGGCGGGCGGCAGCCTGGCTTCCGTCGTCCACTGCGCCGGTATCGGGCCGTCAGCGCGAATCCTGAGCCGGAGTGGCACTCACGAGCTCGAGCTATTCGACCGCGTCATCCGAGTCAATCTCAGTGGCTCATTCAACGTCCTCCGGCTCGCCGCAGCCGAGATGGCGAAGCGCCAGGTCCGCGAAGGGGAGGACTGTGGCGTTGTCATTCTGACCTCATCGATTGCGGCCTTTGAGGGTCAGATCGGCCAGGTCGCGTACTCGGCCTCGAAGGGAGGGGTTGTCGCAATGACGCTAGCCGCGGCCCGCGACCTCGCCCGACACCGAATCCGGGTCAATGCGATCGCGCCGGGCATCTTCGACACAGCGCTCCTGGGGACGGTCTCTGACGATGTGCGCGCCCAGCTTGCGCAAAGCGTCCCGTACCCAGCCCGGCTAGGCCAGGCGGGTGAGTATGCAGCGCTGGCCGTCCACATCGTGGAGAACCAAATGCTCAACGGCGCCGTCATCCGACTTGATGCCGCGCTGAGGATGTCGCCCTAGACCCATCGGCGAGGGCGTGGTAGCTACTGTTGCGCCGCGCTTCCGACCTCGACTAGGTGCGCGCCTCGACGGACGACCTCGCCGATCCTAACCTTGACTTTCCGAACCACTCCGCCTGCATCGTCGGCGAAAGGTGGTAGCCGCTGCAGCACCGGCTGCAACCGCGACCGGAGTCGGTGGCCAGAAGCTCCGCGCCAACCCGGCGTAGTTTGACGATTCGATCCGCTACAGCGCTGCCTCAGGACCGAGTATGCGAACCTTGACCTCTTGACCATCTACGACCACACGCAGCTACCCATCCCCGCTGAGAGGTTGGCCTGGTTGTAGAAGATCCTCCCGAAGTGCTCGCGATCCGGGAAGACGTCCGCCTGCAGCGGGAGAAAGGCGCCTGCCGAATCCACGGGGTAGGCGCACGGAAGTCGGTTCTCCCGGGCGATCGTCGCAGGGGCTTCTTGACCGTGATCGGATAGTGTGCCCCGGCTTTGACCGTCGCATCGTTGGCGACGATAGCGAAATCCTTCCCGACAGACCGAGCCGATGCCGGTCACCAGGCCTGCTGAGTGGACCTGGCGTCGTACATATCCCATGCGGCAAGGGGCGAGAGCTCGAGAAACCGGGTGCCTGGGGGTCGACGAGCTGGTCGATCCGCTCGCGAGCCAACAGCTTGGCGCTCTAACGATGCCGGCGAACCGCGTCGACTCCACCCCCAGCGCGGACGAGTTGGACGCGTTGGCGGAGGATTTGCGCCACCCTCAGGTTTCGCTCTCGGGTCTCCCTGGAACTCCTGGCCCAAGGTCGAGACCTGGCTCTTCAGCATGGAAGGGACCGGCGCTCGCGCCGAAGTGGCTGCTTCAGCAGCCGAGCCACTTGGCGATGAGAATGCGCTGAACCTCACTGGTCCCCTCGCCGATCTCGTTGATCTTCACATCGCGCCAGTAGCGAGCGACCGGGTAGTCTTCCATGAAGCCGTAGCCGCCGTGAATCTGCACGGCTCGATCGGCGCAGCGAGTGGCCGTTTCGGAAGCGTAGAGCTTGGCCATCGAAGCAAGTCTTTGTACCTCGCCCGTGCTGGAATCCGCCTTCTGGTAGGTGGCGGCTGCCTTGTAGGTCATCAGCCGCGCGAGCTCGACCTCGAGTGCCATGTCGGCAAGCTTGAACTGGATGGATTGGAAGCTGGCGATCGACCGTCCAAAGGCGTGGCGATGTTTCGCGTGTGACAGTGCCGCATCCAGGCAGGCTTGTGCCAGCCCCACAGAGAGTGCGGCAATGGCAATCCTTCCACCTGTGAGAGTGTGGAGAAACGAGCGGAATCCCCCGGCTCGGGCGCCAAGGAGGTTCTCTTCAGGTACGCGACAGTCGTCGAATGACAGTGGATGAGTGTCGGACGAGTGCCAACCGAGCTTGCGATACGACTCCAGGACCGCGTATCCGGGGGTTCCGTGTGGAACGAGAATTGCGCTAATCTCGCTCCGCCCACCAGCCGTGGGCTTGGCGGTTACCGCTGTGATGGTGACACCGCCTGAGATCGAGGTGCCCGAATTCGTAATGAACTGTTTGCTACCGTTGATCACCCAGGAACCGTCGACAAGTCGAGCCTGAGTGGCTGTTGCCCCCGCATCAGAGCCCGCGCCGGGTTCGGTGAGCCCAAAGGACCACAGCATCCGCCCCGACATTAGGTCGGGCAGCCATCGGCGCTTCTGCTCATCGGTGCCGAAGTCGTGAATGGGCGCTGCACCAAGCGAAACGGCAGCTTCGAGCGTGATCGCGACCCCGGCGTCAGCTCGTGCCAGTTCCTCAATGGCGAGGCAATACGAGATGAAGTCGCCGCCGACGCCGCCGTATTCCTCACTGAACGGCAGCCCAAAGAGCCCAAGTTCCCCCATCTGCCGAACCAGGTCGTACGGGAACTCCTGGTTCATGTCGAGCCGCGCCGCCTCCGGGGCGACCGCGTCCTGCGCGAACTCCCGGCACAGTGCCTGGATTGCCCGCTGCGCATAAGTGAGCTCAATATCCACTCAGTTGCCTCCCCGGCCATGGTTGGCGGTCGCCATATCGGTGGGTTGCCGATGGCATACGTACTTCCCTCGAAATTTAACACGATTGCGTGTCGTACGCCACAACACTGAAGCGTAGGGCTGCGCGGGGCAGATCTCGTTCGGCTGTTCGAGGGGATTTTACCGCCCAAGCTTCAATGAGATTGACAATGCTTCGGTGCGGACGCTAGGATAGGAGGCCCACATGGTGGTGACGGTTCGGCAGGGCGGTATCGAGGTCATTGAGTCGATCGCGCGCCTGCGCGATCTCTATCGGGAGCCTGCGACCATCTCTACCGAGAAGGAGGTGGACTTTCTCGACGAGAACTGCCGCGAGTTCCTGCAGGTGTCGCCCTTCGTTGCCGTGGCGACCGCAGATGGTGAAGGCAACTGCGACGTTTCACCTCGCGGTGGCCCTGTCGGCTTCGTGAAGACGCTTGACGATCACCATCTCGGGATTCCCGACGCGTCCGGGAACCGCAGGTTGGACTCCATGCAGAACATTCTCTTGAATCCCCATGTAGGACTGATGTTCATTGTGCCCGGCCTCGAGGAAACGCTCCGGGTGAACGGGAGGGCATGGATCACGGCCGATCCCGAAGTCCTGTCCCTCTGGTCCGGAGATGCCCGCCCCCCCGTCAGCGTGATCGTAGTCGAAATGCAGACCGCATTTATTCACTGTGCGAAGGCATTCAAGCGCTCTCACTTCTGGCATCCGGAGCGGTGGCCTGATCGGAGCTCGATGCGGCCCGTAGCGGCCATGATCGCCGGCCATACCAAGGGAACTGTTGGTGATGAGGCGGCGGTGCAAGAAATCCTGGACACCAGTTACGGGCAGGTCATAGAGGCAGAGAAGCTGGACTAGGAAGTCTCGCAATTTCAGCTGCGCCCTCAGCATTGGGGCCGTGACTGGCGGCTTACGTCGCTGAACATCCCCGGATCGCTGTTCGACGCAGGCGATCCAGCTGACTCATTCGCTTTCCGCCCAACTGCCGGCTGGTGGCTGGCGACTCCGAGTTCGCCGAGGCGGTCCAAGGAGTGGGCCCGGCTCCACGAGGACCTGCTCTGGTCGCGGTCGCGCTCAGGTAGAGACAGCCCCTGCGCGAGTTGTGGCAAGGCGCCCTGGATGCCATCGGCGGTGAGTCTCGCCGGGCCACCAATGCGCCGACCTCCCGGAGCGGGCCCAGACGAAGAGACATCTGGTTCGTCTCGCCGAGCACGATGAGGACACTCGGAGCGGAGTGCGGCCTGTAGCTGGGGCCGCGTGTATTCCTCCAGCCGTTCGGTGTCTAGACCCCGAGATGTTCTGCCAGTTCAGGGCTGTGAATCAGTGACAATGACGGCGCGGTATGAACAATCCGACCCTTGGTCAGCAGGTAAGCGCGGTCGGAGATGCGCAGCGCCATCATCGCGTTCTGCTCGCAGATAAGGATGCTCAGACCCTCGGACTTGAGCGACACGAGCCGCTCCACCATTTGCTCCACGATGACCGGAGCGAGCCCCTCAGACGGTTCGTCCAAGAGCAACAGGTTGGGCGAGGACAGCAGGCCGCGACCTAACTTCAGCATCTGCTGCTCTCCACCACTCAGAGCGCCCGCCCGCCGATCCATGAGCTCACCGAGCTTGGGGAAGAAGTCGACCACGCGTTCGATCGTCCAACTTCCCGTCGAGCCGGCGACCGCAGCCGGCAGCATCAGGTTCTGGCGGACGGTTAGGTCGCTGAACATACGCCGACCAGAGGGTAGGTAGGCAATGCCACGCCTAGCTACCGTATGGGTACGGTCCTGTGAGATCTCCCGACCGCGGTACCTGATCGCCCCGGTGGTCCGGACGAGTCGCATGATCGATCGGAGGGTCGTTGACTTCCCCGCTCCATTACGCCCGAGCAAGGCGACCATCTCACCTTCCTCGACATCAAGATTCAGATCCTGCACAACATGGCTTTCACCGTAGAAGCTGTTGAGGCCCGTGAGCTCGAGGATCACCCACCACCACCCAGGTAGATGGCCCGCACTTCCTCTTTGGCGCTGATCTCCGCCGGCGATCCCAGAGCGAAATTGGCACCCATGTGCATCACCGTGACCCGATCGGATATCCCGAATACGACCTGCATGTCGTGCTCGATAAGCAAGATGGATAGTTGACGCTCGCGCGACACTTGCTGCAGGAGGCGGGTGATTCGCTGCGTCTCGAAGGAGGACATGCCGGCTGTCGGCTCGTCCAACATCAGGAGCTTCGGATCGCAGGACAGCGCCATGGCGATCTCCAATGTCCGCTGGTCGCCGTGGGACAGGTGGCGGGACTCGACATCCCGCTGGGTATCGAGGCCAACTTCCTCAAGAATCCCCCGCGCCTCCACTTCGAGCCGTCGCCTATGCAGGAACCACAGCTGCGAGTAGCGCCGGCGCCGGGCGAGAATCCCGAAAACAACCGACTCCAGGACGGTGAGGCGAGGTAGGACGCTGGGCACCTGGAATCCACAGATGATCCCGCTGCGAGCGATGTCGTGAGGAGCGTGACCGGTGATGTCGCGCCCAGCGAACTCGATGCTCCCGGCATTGGCCTTGGCCAGTCCGGTGATCAGGTTGAACACCGTTGACTTGCCCGCTCCGTTCGGACCAATGATCGAGTGAATCTCGCCGGGGACTACGTCCAGCTCAAAGCCGTCGACTGCGGCGAATCCGCCGTACCTCTTGACGAGGCTTCGCGCCTTGAGAAGGGACGCGTTCATCGCCAGCCGGCCCGACGCCAGACACCGCTCGACAGGAACCGACGTGCGGATCTACCTATGAGCCGGTACGCCGCTCCGAGCAAGCCGTCGGGTGCCAGGAGCACGATGGCGAGTAGTAGAAGGCCGAACGCGAGCTGCCAGTGGCTTGTGTGTTGGATCAGCAGATCGCGCCCGTACTGAAGGATGAAGGCCCCCAAAACGGGTCCCTCGAACAGGAAGACGCCTCCGAGCACGGACGCGATGACCGGTAGGCCCGATTGATTCCAGTCAAACAGCTGGGGATACGCGGCCTGGTTAGGGACTGTGAAGAGAGCGCCAGCAACGCTGCAGAAGGCACCCGAGATCGCGAACGCCAGGACTTGATGACGGTAGACATTGATTCCGAGTGTTTGGACGCGGCGCCGATTATCGCGAATCGCTGTGAGCGTCAAGCCAAATGGCGATCGCACGACGGCGAGGAGCAACACCAAGCAGATCGCAGTCACACCAAGCACGAATTCGAAACCTGTGATGGGTTCGGTCAATGCTCTCGGGATCATCGGACCGAACACTCCGTTGTCGCCCTGGGTGATTACATAGGCCTTTTCCACGATCGTGTAGAACAGTTGAGAGAACGCCAGAGTCACAAGGGAGAAGAACCACTGTTGGAGTCTCAGCGCAACCGCGCCGACTGCGGTGGCCACCAGCGCGCCGACTGCTGGAGCTGCTACCAGCATGAGCCAGAATGGTGCGTGCAGATTAGCCCACCCCAGCGCGACCAGGTAGGCACCCAATCCGAAGAAGCACGCCTGGCCGAATGAGGCCATCCCGCCGTAGCCGAGCAGTAGATTGGTGGCCACCGAGAACAGTACGAGAATCAGCGCGTTATCGAGTGTGATTAGCGCGGTAGCATCGCCATTCAGCCCGTACGCCGTGCAGACGATCGATACCACGACCAGCGCGGCCAGGGTACGGTGTCTGACCAGCCCTCGCAGTATCGGCCCTAATGTGGATGATTTGGCGGCACCGGATGGCTCGGTGACCGCCTCGACAGGAGCGTTCACGATCGGCCGAGCAGACCCGATGGGCGAATGGACAGCATCGCGATCATCAGCACGTAAATCATCACCGATTCCAAAGCCGGTACCCAAAGGGCGCCCAGGGTTTCCCCGAGGCCGATGACGAGGGCGCCGACCGCGGCACCGCTGATGGACCCCAGGCCGCCGACGACCGCCACGATGAAGCCGGCAACGAGAACGCTGGCGTCTAGGCCTGGGGCGATGGTCTGGACGGGGGCGATGAGGACCCCTGCGAGACCCGCCAAGCCTGCCGCCAGTCCGAACACGATGGTTCCGAGGCGTCGTACGTGGACTCCGGTCACCGCGAGCAGCTCCGGATCCTCGACTGCGGCCCGAATTTGCCAGCCGAACTGAGTGAAACGGAGGAGTGCGGCCAGAGCCACAGCGACGGCGATCGTCACACCGATGACGAACAAAGAGTAGACAGGAAAGGCCAAGTCAGCGATCACAACGCTGCCGCCCAAGCCCTGAGGCACCGGTACCGACTTGTAGGAACCACCCCAGAGGATCAGGGCGAGGTCCGCGAAGATGTAGAACATGGCGAAGGTCGCCAGGAGCTGGGAAAGGTGTTCCTTCCCGTAAGTCCGGCGCATGACCGAGATTTCCATGCCTGAGCCGAGCACGCCGACAATCAGCGGCACGGCGAGGATGGCAACCCAGAGTTGCCATCCTTCACCGCCATATGCGGCTGCCGCGCTCGCCAAAATGTACGCTCCGTACATCACGAAGCTCCCATGCGCGATGTTCACTACCCGGAGAGCGCCGAACAACAGCGTGATGCCGCTGGCCACCAAGAACAGCGTGCTCGCCGTACTGAGACTGGCAAGAAGCACGAGTAGGATGTGGGACATCTCGAACTGGGAACTTACTCGAGAAATCTACTTGGGTTGCAGGGCCTGAGCGTCAGAGCAAGGCATCATGTTCTTATCGTTCGTAATCACCTCGGACGTGGATGCAAGCGGGAATCCGTACTTGGGGTCGGCCGATGACGCGGTGACCCAGAGGTAGGTCGGCACCAACGCCTGGTCATCGCAGGCGCGGAAGCTCAACTGTCCCCGAACCGTGCTGAACGGTTTGGCCACCATCGCCTTGGCCACCTGGGTGCCATCGAACGATTTTGCCGCAGCTGCGGCCTGAGCCCATATCTGGACCGCGGCGTAGCCCATCAGCGGCCACTCCATGGGCCAAGTGCCGAACTTGGAGTGGAACTTGTCAGCGAAATCCTTGGCGGTCTGGTCCATCAAGAAGAATGGCGCGCTGTCCCACATGACCGTTCCTGGCGGGGTACTCGTTCCGAGGGCCAATGAAAGGTCCGAACCGGTGGTCACGCCAAGCTTGGCGGTCTGGAAGAGTTTGTAGGCTCCGGCCTGCTTGAGGAAGTTGAGTAGGTCGCTACCTGTGAGCGCCGTGAAGACGAACTCCGGCTTCGCCGCCGCGATGGCGGTGATGATCGAGGTGTAGTCGCTCGTACCGATCGCTGGCCACTGTTGCCCAACGACCTGAGGCGTCACGCCATCAGCTTTGAGCGAGGAGAGAAACGTGTCCACCTGGTTGTGGCCATAGCTGATGTCGACGCCGACCGTGTAGTAGCGCTTGTACGGCTGGGTTGCCATGTACTGGGCTACGGCACGTGGTTCCATATACGTGCTGGGCTTCGTCTGGAAGGTGAACTTGTTGAAGGTCTTGGTCGTGAGCCCGATATCCGCGCCAGCCCAGATGACGAATGGGATCTGGTACTGTCCAGCGATTGCCTCGGTGGCGGCCGCGGTGGAACTGGTACTGGATCCGAAAAGCGCCACCACCTTCTGATTGGTGACCAGGCTGCGGGTATTGGTGCTGGCGGTCGCCGCGGACCCAGCGTCGTCGATTTGGGCGAGCTTGAGGGCCTTGCCATTGACCCCGCCCTTAGCGTTGATGTCGTCGACCGCCATCTGCATGCCCTTGAGGCCTTCAATACCGATCGTGGCGTTAGCCCCGGTTGTCCCGATCGGAACCCCAAGCAGCACCTCGCCCTGGGTGGCCGCCGGCTGGGCAGAGGAACCGCCACAACCAGCTATCACAACCGTACAGAGCGCGGCGACTGCCGCCAGAGTCGATTTCAGTCGCATTGTAATCCCTCCCTTGAGTATCCGAGCTATGAAGGCTCGTGCCGCCACAGTGTCAGGCACGTTAAAATTGCTGTCAATAGGGTTGATCCGAACGCTAGCCTTGCACCTCGATCATCCGGCAGCAGGCATCACCACGACCTTTCCGTACGTGGTCCGGTCGGAAAGCGAGGCGATAGCGAGGGGCGCCTCCGAATACCGATAGCGAGCAGAGATGAGGGGCTTCACAGCCCCTGCCGCGTACAGCCGGACGATGTCCTCGTGGGCGGAGTTCAGAACCCGGGGATCAACGGATCGGTAGCGCCCCCAGAATAGGCCGATGACCGAGTAGTTCTTCAGCAGTGGGTGGTTGGTCGGTAGTTCGGCAATCCGACCGCCAGTGAATCCGATGATCACGATCCGGCCCTCCCAAGCGATGCAGCGCCGGGACGCGTCGAACACATCGCCACCTACCGGGTCGAGGATGACGTCGGCACCTTTCCCCTGGGTGGCATCCTTGACCGCCTCGGCGACCTCGGTTGACGAGTGGTCGATGACGATATCGGCTCCGAGGCGCCGGCAGATCGCAGCCTTAGACGGGCCGCCTGCGACCGCGATCACCTTCGCGCCTGCCGCGAGGGCTATCTGCACGGCGGCGCTGCCGACGCCGCCCGCCGCGCCATGGATGAGAACAGTCTCGCCCTTGCGCAGACGTGCCCGCCGGTGGAGAGCGAGATACGCCGTTTGATAGGTGATCAGCAGGGTGGCCGCTTCCTCCGGTTCGGCGCCAGGCGGCGACCGATACAGGTTGCGCTCCGGCAGGGTTACGTGGGACGCCAGCCCGCCTTCGGGCAGGTCCGGAAGGGCGACGACTTGATCTCCCGCTCGCCAGCGCTTGCCGGCCGCCACAACGGTTCCAGCCAACTCGAGACCCGGGGTGAACGGCAAACGTGGGCGGTCCTGGTACTTGCCCTGGCACAGGAGCAGATCCGGGAAGTTGAGAGACACCGCCTCGACCTTGACCACGACTTCGCCTGCCGCTGGATCGCGAGGGCGTTCGTCCACCAGATCCATGACATCGGCCGGTTGTCCCAGGTCTCGGACCAGCCACCGAGTCGTTCTATCGCGTTCGGTCACGGCAGCCAACCACCCCTCCTGTTCTCGCGGCTGATCCCGCTGCAGCAGATCTTCGAATGGCCTCGATCGGAGGCACAGGTGTTCCCGTGGCCAGATTGTCGGTCAAGACGCCTGGCCGCCGGTGTCGTCACATGTGGCGACAATCGAATTGGCCGAGCCGATGCACGCATTGACGCCCGCCATCACCGGGCCGACAATGGCCGCCCATGAGTGTTGATCTGCCGCTCCAAGTAGTCACCTGGCACGAAGACGATCTGGCCGACATGACTATGGCCCCGCGACCAGGAGCTGTCTCTCGGGCGAGGCCATTCATCGGCGAGGAGCGCGGCATCGCATTCCGGGTCAGTTCGACGAGGATGGCCGGGGACCGGAAGACGGACTTCTACACGCCCCGCCATCGTCACACGTTTGATCAGGTGCGGTTCTACTTTGGCGGAGTCGCCAAGTACGGGACCAAGGAGACATACCGCGCGGGTGATTGCCTCTACATCCCCGGCGGCACCTTCTACGGGCCGCTGTCATACGAGAACACGCCGGAGGATCTGCGCCTCTTCGATCTTCAGTACGTGGGGATGAGCGGGCGGCCGTACCTCGGGCCCGAGCAGGTCTGGCACACCCATGAGCTCATAAAAACCAAAGGTCACTTCGAGAAGGGCACATTCATATGGAAGGACGGAAAGCGGCAGGACGCCTTTGAGGTCCTGGTGCAAGAACATCTGGGACATCCAGTGGAGTACCCGGTGCCCGGGCTAAACAAGTACGCAGCCGTCCGCAGTGCTCACCTGCCGTGGCGCAACAACAGTGCCCTTCCAGGGATTGAGGGGAAGTTCCTCGGACACTTCACCGACGTCGGTCCCAACGTGTCCATGATGAGGATGGCCGCGGGCGTCCGGACGCCCGGTGGTCAGAAGCCTTACCAGCAGCTGCGATGCCTCATAGAGGGCAGCGTGCGCTTCGTTGATGACGGAGAGCGCGTATTCACGCCCGCCAGCCTTCAGTACGTTCCAGCGCAGGCTCCATACGGCGAGATCGAGTGCGTCGATGAGGCCACGCTCGTATTGGTGAAATGGGCCGAAGATGGTCAGCTGTACCTGCCAGACCCGCTGGCCTGAGCCAAGGGGGCGGCTTGAGCGAGCACGCCGCGATGGGCACAGAGACTACGACAGCCACGCATGCGGACGGAGGTCCGGAATCGTCGTTCCGCGCAGCGGCCGACATCGGTGGCACTTTCACCGACATCGCAGTCCTCGATGACCAGGGGCTCCTGCTTGTCAAGAAGGTGCTGTCGACTCCGGCGAACTACGCAGAAGGGATTCTGACCGGCCTCACTGAACTTCTGCGGGAAGCCGTGTGGGCGCCATCGTCGTGCACCGAGGTGATCCACGCCACAACCGTGGCGACGAACGCGGTTCTCGAGGGCACGGGTGCCCGAGCGGGCTTGGTCACCACCAATGGTTTCCGGGACGTGCTTGAGTTGCGGCGTATTCGGACACCTCGCTTGTACGATCTCGGATTCCAACCGTCGCCGCCGCTGGTAGCTCGGAACCTCCGCGTGGAGGTCGATGAACGAGTCGCAGCGAACGGCGCCACAGTGGCGGATCTCGACGAGGGCTCGGTTGTCCGTGCGGCTGAGCGCCTGCGGGTCGAGCAGGTTGAGTCTGTGGCAGTGGCGCTAATCCACTCGTACCGATCGCCAGCACACGAGCGAAGGGTCGGCGAGATCCTCCGCAGGGAACTCCCGGGGGTCTTCGTGACCCTGTCTGTCGATGTGCTACCTGAGATTCGCGAGTACGAACGAACGAGCACCACGGTCATCAACGCCTACGTGGGACCGGTTGTTCGCAGCTACATGCAGGGTCTCTCGCACGGTCTGGTCGCTTCCGGGATCACCGGGCGGCTGTCGATCATGCAGTCCAGCGGAGGACTGATGTCCGCCGACGACGTCCATGAGCGGCCGGCGTACATAGTGGAATCCGGTCCGGCGGCCGGTGCGATCGCCGCCCAGGCGCTCGCGCACGAACTTTGTCTTGAGAACGTGATCGCCTTCGATATGGGCGGCACCACCGCCAAGGCAACGATGATCGAGCATGGTTCGGTCGCGCGCACGACCGACTACGAAATCGGATCAGGCATTTCGCTTTCCAGCCGTCTCGTCAAAGGTGGCGGCCACGCGATGAGGTTGCCCGTCCTCGACATCGCAGAGGTGGGAGCCGGTGGTGGGAGCATCGTTTCGATCGACCGTGGCGGGGCGTTGAGGGTAGGGCCCCGGAGCGCCGGAGCCGTGCCCGGGCCGGCGTGTTATGGCAATGGCGGAACGGATCCCACCGTGACCGACGCCAATGTGGTACTGGGGTACATCAATCCAACATCGCTGGCGGGGGGCACCCTCGTCGGTCGACCTGATCTCGCCCGGGAAGCGATCGAGAGAGTGTCGGCGGACTTGGGCCTCGATGCTGAGCGCACGGCGTACGCGGTCCACGCCGTCGCCAATGCAACGATGACGCGGGCGCTGAAGGCGGTGACCACGTACCGAGGACGCGATCCGAGAGAGTTCGCCCTTGTCGCCTTCGGTGGCAGTGGCCCGGTACATGCGGCCAGTATCGGGCTCGGACTGGGAATCACCACCATCGTCGTCCCCCCCGCGCCAGGAGCATTCTCGGCGCTCGGACTGTTGGTGGCCGACCCGTCCTACGAGACCTCGCGAACGTTCCTGACCCGACTGATTGAGGCGGATCTGAGCGCACTGAACCTCAGCTTCCTGGAAGCTGAGCAACTTGTCCAGAGGCATGTCGGCAGACTCTCTTCGGGTCGGGCGCCACAGGTCCGGCGTTACGCAGATCTGAGGTACCTGGGGCAGACGCACGAGCTGACCGTGCCGGTCCCGGATGGATTCTTCGGTCGAGACGAGTGCCAAGATCTGAGCGAAGCATTCTCGCAGGAGCACGCCATCACTTACGGCCACCGGACCGATGACGTCCCGGTGGAAATCGTCACCCTGCGAGTTGTCGCCACGATCCCATGCGACCGTTGCCTACCGAAGTACACGTCGCCGTCGACTGGGCAAGGTGACCGCACGGTGTACTTCGGGCCAGAGATGGGATCCATCACGACGCCACTCGTAAAGCGCGGGGACCTCCTGGGCTCCGCACGTCCCGGCCCGATGATCGTCGAGGAAGAGGACTCGACAACGGTGATACCGGTGGGCGCGAAGGCATCCGTCGACCCGAACGGCTGCATCATCATTACGCTGGGAGTGCTCGATGGCTGAACGGGGGACCGTCCTCGGCATTGGCCTCGATCCCATCACCTTCGAGGTGATCCAGAACGCGCTGGAATCGATCGTGGATGAGATGGCGATCACGGTGATGCGCACGGCGTACTCGGGCCTCATCAAGGACAGCCTTGATTACTCCACCGGTCTGTGCAGTGTCGACGGCGAACTCATTTCGCAAGGCCTCACGTTGGTCCTGCAAACGGGTTCGCTCGGTGAGGCTGTGCAGGCCATTCAGACGAAGTTCAGGGACCGCGTCTATTCCGGCGACGTGTTCATCGTGAACGACCCGTATGGTGCAGGCGGAACGCATCTTCCCGACATCACGATTGTCAGACCCGTTTTCGTCGATGGAACGCTCGAATGCTATGCCTGTGTGGTCGCGCATCATGCCGACGTCGGTGGAATCACGCCGGGTAGCAACGCGACGATGTCGACTGACATCTTCCAGGAGGGATTGCGCTTCCCGCCGGTGAAGCTATTCGACCGGCATGTGCCGAACGAAGCCCTGCTCGACTTCGCGGCGCGGAATGTTCGCACGCCCAAGAAACTGCTTGGCGACCTGAGAGCTCAGATGGCGGCGTGCCTGAGTGGCGAACGGGGTTACCAGGCTCTGGCTGCTAGGTACGGGGTGGACCAGCTACGGATCTACCGGTCTGCGATACTCGACTACACCGAGCGACTGGCGCGGCGCGACATCGAAGAACTGCCGGACGGTATCTATACACATGAAGCAAGGATCGATGGGGACGCCATCGGTGGTCCGATCACCATCAAGGCTGCCGTAGAGGTTGCCGGCGACCGCGTCCATGTCGACTTTGAGGGAACTTCTCCGCAGGTAGCGGCCGGTATCAACTCTCCCTTCAGCTCGACGCGTTCAGCCGTACTCGGTGCAGTCCGTTTGGTTCTAGGACCGGACCTGCCTCGGACCTCAGGCTACTTCCGCGCCATCGACTTCACCGCGCCCTTGGGGACCATTGTGAACCCTAGGTCTCCCGCTCCGTGCGGCGCTCGCGGGATTACTGCATTCAGGGTCATGGACGCGGTGATGGGGGCGCTTGCGGCGGCCGTGCCAGATCGGGTACCGGCGGAAGGCGAAGGCGGCAATACCGTGTACTCGATCGGCGGATACGACACTCATGGCCAGTTCTTCGTATATGTGGACACCATCGCTGGGTCGCGAGGCGGGTCATCGACGAGCGATGGACGCGAGGGCGTGCCACACCCAGGGGCCAACGCCGCCAACACACCAATCGAGCTTATCGAAGCAGAGTTCCCCGTGCGGTTCGAGCGGTACGGGCTAGTTCCGGACACCGGTGGGCCCGGGTTGCACCGCGGGGCATTGGCCCTGGTCCGTGAACTTCGATTCCTCGGTACCGAAGCCACTTTCGAGATCCGGTCGGACAAGCGTCGCTTCCCGCCAACCGGCTTGCTGGGAGGAGCACCAGGTTCGTCATCCATGACGACGATCACAGGCGAACGCGGGCAGACGGTGCTCCCGACGCTTGGCGTTGCGCCCCTGACTCAAGACGTGGTCGTTCGGCATGTGCTCGCAGGGGGCGGAGGTTGGGGGAATCCATTCGAGCGTGATCGCTCCGAAGTTGAGAGGGACGTTCGCTTCGGGAAGGTCTCCGTTGAAGCGGCACGTGAACAGTACGGCGTTGTCATTGACCCTACGGAGCTCGTCGTTGACTCAGCAGCGACCGAAATTCTAAGGAAGAGCCGGTCCGTATCGGCGACTCCATGAAGCTTGCGAGTTGGTTGCGGGATCCGCGGCGGGTGGTCCTCGTTGGGTTCCTGGGTCTCGACCATCCGCAAGTAGTCGGTGAGCCGCTACCAACCATATACCCAGGTGCCTTAGCGAGGAGCCTGCGGAACAAGGAGCATCAGCGTGCGTAGTCAAGACGAATACCTAGCGGGACTGCAGGATGGGCGGACGGTCTACTATCAGGGCGAACCGGTCATCGACCTGACGGCACACCCGGTCCTGTCGACTTGTGCCGGACACGCAGCGAAGGCTTTCGGGCCGGCTCCGACTGGAGTTGCCGACACGGATTGGACCGCTGTCGGGGCTCATGGTGCTCACAGCGCCTACTATCGGGTTCCCCGATCACCCGAGGAGCTGCTGGCTCGCGCGCGGCTGATCGAGGGCGAGACAGCCTCGCATCTTGGCCAGTTCAACATCGTCAAAGCGGTCGGTAGCGATGCCATGTGCGCGCTGTCTGCTCTTCGGCATGAACTCGAGGGCCAGGACGGCTTCGATGCCAGAGCCAACATCGAGGCTTTCATCAACCGCGTCCAGTCAGAGGACCTCGCCACCGTGATGGCGCAGACCGATGCCAGGGGTGACCGATCGAAGCGACCCGGTCAGCAACAGAACCCGAATGCCTACCTGCGTGTCGTCGAGGAGCGCGCTGAAGGTGTGGTCGTCCGCGGGGCCAAACTGCACACTACCTCAACTCCGTACGCAGACGAAGTGATTGTGTTTCCGACACGGGCCATGCGAGATGGCGAGGAGCCCTTCGCGATCGCCTTCTCGATTCCAGCAGCCACGAAGGGAATCATCATGATCTGCCGGCCGGTGCGCGAGAGCCTCGACGTATTTGACAATCCGATCAGTTCGCGCGCCTTTGAGATCGAGACCACCACCATCTTCGATGACGTACTCGTTCCCTGGGATCGCATCTTCCTTCATCGTCAGCCATCGAAGGCCGGGCTCATGGCGCGCACCTTCGCGACCTATCACCGTTTCACCGGTTTGAGCTACAAGCCGCCGCTCGCCGACTTGTTGATTGGCGTTGCATCTGTGCTCGCTCGTGACAACGGAGTGCGAGGCAAAGCAGTCGTGGACACGAAGTTGGCTGAGATCATCAATTACGTATCGGTCATTCGCGGATGCCGCACCGCCAGCGCGGTGGACTGCGTCTATTGGCCCGACGGCGAGGCAATGCCCGCTCCCGTCATGACGAATGCAGGGAAGTACTTCTTCGCTGCCAACTTCCACAACATCGCTCAGTTGGCCCAGGACATCGCCGGAGGGCTGACCGTGACGGCGCCCGCCCGTGCTGATTTCGCCAATCCCGCCCTGAGACCGCATCTGGACAACGTACTGCGGGGGGAGACCCTGGATGCAGCGATGCGGGTGGTAGTGTTCAACATCCTTCGGGACCTGACCGCCTCTGAACTCGGGGGTTACAACTACGTTGCCTCACTGCACGGTGAAGGCTCGATGTCGGCCCAGCTACTGGCGGCCCTAGGTGATTACGACGTGGGTGTCTGCGAGGAGATGGTGCTGGGCATTGCTCAGTCTGCCATCAACGAAGCGAATTGGTCGCAGTAGGAATTGTGTGCGTGGCGCAGGCGATCCAGTTGATTGCGTGTGGCCCCGTGATGTCAATCAGCACACGTCTCAGAGCGCTCGCGCGACGAGAGAGCACGTTGGAGGTGACGGTTGGACGTTAGGAGTCTAATGCGGAGGGCGGCGGGGTTCTTCCGCGATCAAGAAGCCATCATCACGGCAACCGATCGGCTGACTTTCGGCGAGGCTTGGGAACGGGGGTTGCGCACCGCTAACTTCCTTCTCGACCGCGGCCTCAAACCGGGCGATCGCGTCGGTGTGCTCGAAGACAACTCAACCCAGGCATCGGACTTCTATCTCGGCGCGACCGCCGCCAATCTCGTGCGTGTTCCTCTGTATCCGCGGAATTCGCGCCGGACTCACGCCCATACGCTTGAGCGAACCGGGTGCCGGGCGCTTGTGGTGAATTCGGCCTACATTGAGCAAGTCGATGGCCTCGACGCCGAACTCCTGTGCCTAGACCACATAATCGTCCGGGATCGATCCTTCGAGGATGCGGTCGCTGCGCAGGCCCCCGTGGATCCAAACCCGGCTGTTGCCCCGGATGATTACTACATCATCCGTTCGACTGGAGGAACGACCGGTCTGCCGAAGGGTGTCGCGTATACCCACCGGAAGTGGCTTGCAGCCGGCCGAGACTGGTTCTACAACTTCCCTCCTGTGCAGGTCGGTGACGTGACATTGCATCTGGGACCGATCTCGCATGGTTCGGGCTACTTCTTTCTGCCTACGTGGATGGCGGGTGGCAAGAACGTGCTGGTTGACCATTTCGACGCCGACAAGGCACTCGAGCTGATCGAGAAGGAGCGGGTCACCCACATGTTCGTTGTGCCGACGATGCTCAACGCGATGGTACGGCACCCGTCCGCCAGATCGCGTGATCTGTCGTCCTTGAAGTGTCTCAATGTGGGCGGCGCTCCAACCTCCGATGACACCGCACGCCTCGGCATCGAGGTGTTCGGCGACTCCCTATACCAAGGCTACGGTCAGACAGAGGCGCTCCCGGTCATCATGTCAAGCCCTCGAGAATGGTTCCACTCGGCACCTCAGGCAGGTCCATATCCGGCGGGCCGCCCGCTTCCCTGGGTCGAGGTCGAAATCCGGAATCCGGAGTCGCACGAGCCAATTGGCTTTGGTCAGGAGGGTGAGATCGCAATTCGGTGCGACGCGCAGATGGAGGGCTACTGGGGGGACTCGGAGGCAACCGAGCAGAGGATGGTGGACGGGTGGGTGCTCAGCGGCGACATCGGCCGCATGGACGAGCAAGGCTACGTCTACATCGTGGACCGCAAGGACGACATGATCATATCGGGGGGCTTCAACATATGGCCTGCGGAGCTGGAAAATGCGATCCTCGAGCACCCTCAAGTCGTCGAGGCGGCGGTCTTCGCGATCCCGGATGCTAAGTGGGGCGAGACTCCGGTGGCGATCTGCGTCGTGGAACCTGGCGCAAAGGCGACCGAAGAGGAAGTCATAGAGTTGTGTCGCGACCGACTCGGTAGTTACAAGAAGCCGTCGAAGGTGCTGTTCCAGTTGGATCCTCTGCCACGAAGTGCCGTGGGGAAGATCCAGCGGAGCGTTCTGAGCGCGCCGTACTGGGCGGGCCATGCCCGCCGGGTGGGTGGAGGCTGATTCATGAGGGGCCAGGAGCTCCGTGACCTCCTTGCGGCTAACGTCGTGCAGGCGGGAAATCGCCGGCCTTGGCATGACAGGTCCGCAGTAAGTGCCCAACAGCATCGCCTTCGTCCCGGGCGCCACCCTCACAAGGAGAACAATGTGCTGAAGAACCAAGCCGTGATCGTTGACGCGGTCAGGACCCCGATGGGCCGGCGGAATGGTCGACTCAAGGATGTCCACCCGGTTGTGCTGAGCTCGTTGATCATGCTCGAATTGCTCGATCGGGCGGGCGTAGACGGATCAACGGTCGGTGACGTGGTCTGGGGATGCGTTTCGCAGGTCGGCGAACAAGGCATGAACATCGCGCGCAACGCCTGGCTCACTGCCGGTCTACCAATGGAGGTCCCAGCGACCACCGTGGACCGGCAATGCGGCTCCAGCCAACAGGCGATCAACGTCGCCGCAGCCATGATCCAATCCGGCTGGTGCGATGTGGTCGTTGCCGGTGGGGTCGAGTCAATGAGCCGGGTGCCGATGGGGATCAGCGTGACGCAGGGTCCCGGAGAACCCTTCCCGCCTGAGCTGCTTGACCGCTACGACCTCGTGCCGCAGGGCCTATCGGCCCAGATGGTTGCCGACAAGTACGGAGTGAGCCGCCGCGAGATGGACGAGTTCTCGGTGACTAGTCACCTGCGCGCTGCGGCCGCTCGCAACGAGGGCAGGTTGTCGACGCAGATCATGCCGATGACCGTCACCGTCGACGGCGCCGAGGAGCAGTTCGACTGGGACGAGGGCGTCCGGCCGCATGCCACGTACGAGGCGGTGGCGAAGCTCTCACCCGCGTTTAACCTCGAACATGGAATCACTGCGGGCAACTCGTCGCAGATCTCCGACGGGGCGGCAGCCGTGCTCCTCATGTCGAAGGAGCGCGCCGCGAGTCTTGGCGTGCGCGCCCGGGCACGGATTGTCGCCCAGCAAACCGTGGGGTGCGACCCGGTTCTCATGCTTGAGGGACCGATCCCGGCGACCCGGGCGATCCTCGAGAAGACGGGGCTGCGTCTTGATGACATCGGGCTGTTTGAGGTCAACGAGGCGTTCGCAGCAGTACCGCTTGCGTGGCTCAAGGCCACCGGGGCAAATCCAGACAGGCTTAATGTCAACGGCGGCGCAATCGCGATCGGACACCCGCTGGGCGCTTCTGGCGCTCGGCTCATGTGCGATCTACTGAACGAGCTCGAACGGCGCGACCTCCGCTATGGCCTCGAGGCGATCTGCTGTGGGGGCGGGATTGGGACGGCGACTGTGATTGACCGGGCGGTGGACTGAGTCGCGTGGAGCGGTGTTGCGACCTGGTCGATAGTGGCTCCGAGGTAGCTTTCCGGTGGACGGCCCCTGAGTGATCTGGACTTGTGGGGGAGGAAGTCAATCTGCAGGGTCTGGTCGGAACTTTGCCCTCCCACAGCGGGTGCGGCAGCATAGGCGCGGTGTGACCGCCGTGGCCTACCTATAGAGAGGAATGTCCCGGCCGTTAAGTTCTGTTAATTGGTTCGACCGCTGTAAGTGTTCACTCTCAATCTCGCCCGCTGCTCGCGACCTTCGACGAGGATCTGCGCGCCGACGGCTCCCGGCTTCCGCGACCACTGGCGCGCGCTGCCCGACGCGATTCCCGCCAGCGATGGCGTGGTGCGCGTGTGCGTCTCCGAGGGGAGCTGGCAGCTCGAGGCCTGCGCCGGCGATCCCGCCATGACCTGCGGACCGCTACGAGAGGCGCGTCGACCCGGGCGGCGCGCTCCCCACCTTCATCGCCAACATGGCCAACGAGCGCGTGCTGCCGAACCTCTTCGCCACAACTCGAGAAGCTCTGCCGGAAGTGAGGCCCCGGCCGACGCGGGTCGCTCAGTCGTCGCGCATGGGCTACTTCACGTCGCGTCGCACCGAGCGGGGCAGTCGATCGAGGATGGGGAGGACCCCGAAGGCCTCCTTGTGGGGCAGCCAGAGCTTGCCCTCGACCGCGGCGTCGGTGAGCGAACCGTCCGCCACCCAGCGCGTGAACACGGCCGGGTCGGCCGCCACCATCACGAAGTCGCGCCTCTTCGGCAAGGCGTCCTCGACCGAGATCGCGCCCGAGGCGACGTGCAGCGCGAAGTCGCCACCGCCGGTGCGCACGCCGATGTCGTGCGTCCTGCCGGCGAGGTCCTTCTGCGCGCGCGGGCTCTTCGCGACCTTCGCCGCCATCGCCCGGATCGCCGCCATCGCCTCGCCGAGCGCCTTCTTCCCGCTGGCGCTCTTCTCGACGCTTGGCTCGCGCGGCGCGGCGAAGTCGAGGGCCGAGGCGAGCAGCGTCTCCTTCTCGCGCAGCTTGGCCGGTACCTCGCTCATCGGCACCCAGAAGATGTCGCGGATCGAGCCGACGCGTTCGTCCTCGAAGACGAGCTTCAGCTCTAGTCCCTTCACGAAGATGCCGGGCCGCGGCATTCCGGTCGTCGTGCGCAGGCGCGACGGCAGGAACGACGCGATCGGCGCGTCGAGCGCGACGTCAACATAGCCGCGCGCGAACGGCGCGTCGCCGATGAAGGACGCCGACGGGAAGATCGTGATGGGCGCGGTCGCGGCCAGCACGCCCTTGTGGGGCAGCTCCACTTCCTTCATCTCGACGAAGTTGCAGGTCGGGCAGTGCCAGGTGGCCGCCGGCACCATCACCTGCTTGCAGGTCGGACACCTCGCGCCGATGAGCCGCCCCTCGCGCAGGCCGAGGAAGAAGCGCGACAGCTCGCCGTAGGTCTGCTGGTAGAACGTCACCATGTGGGTGTTGAACTGGAGGTAGGTGCCGGGATCCTTCCCCTTCACCTCGCTCACCTCGCGCGGCAGGTTCCAGGCCTCGCCGAGGATCATCTTGCGCCCGTTCGTCTTGCGCTCCCTCATCGCACGCCTCCCTCTTCGAGCTCGACAACGATGGCGCCGCCGAACACCGCGTTGATGGCGCCGGTGCCGTGGATGAGGGCCAACGGAATCTGCCGCTTCACCATTTCCCGCCGCGCCGACCACATCGAGAACATGTTCGAGCCGCCGACGAAATGGCCGCCGAAGATGAGCCCGCCGGACGGGTTGATGAGCACCTGCCCCTTCTTCGGCCGCTTGGAGTCGCCGAGCTCGCGGATGTCGGCCATGATCCCTTCCTCGACGAGCATCCGCGTCCGGCCGAGCGGCACGAAGCCCATCTCGCCCATCGTGACCATGAGCTGCGCCACGAAGGCGTCGTGCAGCTCGACGAGCTGGATGTCCGACGGCTTCACGCCCGCCATCGCGTAGGCGCGCTCGGCGGCGACCCGGTCCGAGACGATCGACGAGAGCGGCTTGTACTGGCCACCGCGACCGGTCTGGTAGGACTCGTTCGCGGCGCCGACGCCCTTCACCCAGATCGGCGGCACGCCGGTGCGCTCGGCGATCTCCTCCGCCTTCTTCTCGCTCGCGAAGAGCACGCCCGCCGCCCCCTCGGTATACATGCAGGCTTCGAGGAGCCGCAGGAACGGGGCGATGATCCAGCGCGACGCCATCACCTGCTCGGCGGTCACCGTCTCGTCGCGCCGCTGGCCGAAGGGGTTCTTGTTCCCCTGGCGGCAGAGCATCTCGATGATTTGCGCGCGGATGGCGCTGTTGCCGATGTCGCCGGGGTACTGGTCGTTGTAACCCATGCACATCTGCATGTACGAGTCGCTCGCGGTGGCGCCGAGCGGATACTCGAAGAACGGGTCCCAGCTCTTGGCGATGGTGTCGATCACCATCGGCGTCGGCGACTTCGACTGCGGATCGAAGCAGTCGGTGGCCTTCTCGCCGCCCACGCACAGGACGAGGTCGCTCATCCCGGAGCCGACCTCCATTATCGCCGTCCGCATCGCGTAGAAGCCGGTGGCGCCGCCGCTGGTGACGCGGGTGCCGGGCTTGAGCGCCATGCCCATGATGCCGGTGAGCGCCGACTCAGGGATCGCCTGGTGCTCGAAGATGTCGTTGTAGATGCCGTAGACGACCGAATCCACCTCGGCTGCGGTGACCTTCGCGTCCTCCAGGGTTCGCCGGGTGGCCTGCTGGAAGAGCTCCCAGTAGGTCGCCTCGACCCATCGGCCACGGCATTCGGTGATGCCGGCGCCCACTATCGCGACTCTGTTCATCGGCTTCTCCTCAGTGTGAAGCGGGGGAGTATACCCGCCTGTGAAAAACGGGCGATCTGAATCTGGCGCAAGCGAAAGCCCGCGTGCGCCCTGCTGCAATTATCGGCGCTCACCGTTAGCGAGGGTCGGCCAGAGCGTGGCACAGTGCTCAAGCCGATCTAACGCGGAGGTACGTGGTTCGAGGATTCAGTGGTCTGCATTTGGTGTTGCAGTTATCTTGGCCGGACTTCTTTGGGGGGTGTTTCTATGGCCTCCTGGAGCCGACAAGATCATTTGGGTACCGATCGCTCTCCTATGGATTGAGATCGGTGCAATCATCGCTGCTCTCGTTCGGCGATGTATCGCTCGCCAATCGATTCTGGGAATGGCACGCGGACCATGTCGTGTATTTGAGCCGTGTGCTCATGGTGAACATGCGGTCGCAGCGGCTCTATCAAAACACGGCGGGTCTCAAGAGGCCAGGAAGACCGATGAGCGAGCTCCGACCAAACCAGGTTGGCGAGGAAAGGAGCCGAAACCGGCTGTTTCCGAAGAATTGGAGGAAAACGAGCCGCCAGGATGACTTAGGACGCCCGGAACCAGGGCATCGAGTACAACGGGACCAGCAGGAGCTCTTGGCAAAAGCCGATTCGGTCGCGAGAATCCCCAGGAGAGCGCCATGAACGACCTCCGGGGTGCCTACTAAATGAGCCGAGGCGGCGTGGTTGTGCGTGAAGGAGCGGGGGGACTGTCGGACGAGGCCACTGGCGAGCGGGTGCACCCTCGGGACGCGCTTTCAGGCAGCGTCGATCAGCAAACACCTCGTCGCGGCGTCGATGCTGCTTCTGAACCAACAACGTGGGACATTGAGGCTTGGCGGACCCAGTCCGGCGGTGCAGGAGGCGTCGGCTCTGCTCCACCCAGAGGACTGACGAGGGAAGGGCGAAGCGGGACGCCTGCCGGGTCGGTTTCGTGGCCGTGGAGCTGGTCGTCGTCCACGCCATCCTCGGCTCCGACGGGGCCCTCTTCTCCTTCAAGCCCGGAGTCGACTGTCTCCACCGCAGCCTCGGTCTCCAGAGTCCCGTGCCTCGAAGCCCAACTGGCGACGGAACGGTTGTCAGGCGACCGGTGTTAGAAGGTCTCCACCATGTCTACGCCAGGGCAGCATGAGTTCGGATTACGCTTTGCCCCCCTTCAGGTTCGACGATGCCTGGCTCGACGCCCTGTTCCTGGCCCTGCCAGTGTCGTGGTGCGGCACCATCGAGTCAGGCTGGACCGCACGTAAATGGTCGGGGTTGCTGGCCATTCGAATCGCGCTTCCGGTCCGGTCGGCGACGGGCCGGCGGGCGCTAGCGCTGAACGTGGTCAGGACCTTCCTGGTCTTCGGCAAGGACTGGGACCGGGCGTCCGAGGCGTAGCCGGACGCCGACCACTAGAAGCCCCGCGAGGGCGAGCACGCCCAACGCTGGCCAGGCGGCAGTGGCACCGAGTGCCGTCCCCAACAGCGGTCCCGACCCGGCGCCGGCGGCGAAGCCGGTGAAAATAAGCCCGAAGGCGGAGTTGGGCGCGTCGGGGGCTGCGTCCGTGGCGAGCCGGCTGATGACCCCTGCGGGCCCGCCGAAACCGATTCCGGCGAGGAGGGCGCCGACGATCACCGCAGCATCCCCGGGGTGGGCGAAAAGGACTGTGGCGGCCGCTAAGTCGAGCACCAGCATGGCCAGCATCACTCGGTTGACACCGACGCGGTCGGAGAGCCCGCCTCCCGCGACCCGCCCGAGCGCGTTGCCAACGGCAACGGCGGTGATGGCCGCGGTCGCCACGACCGCAGCCATCTGCAAGCCGCGCGCGTAGCCGGAAGCGTTGACAAAGGCGTAGGCGCCGAGCGGAGTGCCGGTGATCTCGAGCAGGATCGCCGTGTACAGCCGCGGCCGCCGCAGGAGGCTCACAAGCGACGCATGCCGACGGCCGTCCACTTGGGGTTGCGGTGGCCGCGGGATCGGGGGCATCGCCGAGAGCGTTACCGCGGCGATCACCAGCATCACCGCGCCCAAACCGCGAAGCGTCGGAAGCCAGCCGATCGAGCCCGCGAGAACGCTGACCATGGGGACCTGGATTGGTGCCGCGACGGCATAGGCGCCGGTCACGAGCCCGCCCGCCGTACCGGGCCGTTCGGGCATGGCGTGGCGGCTCGCCGCGATGCTGCCGGCGAGCCCGATGCCTCCGCCGAGGCCCAGGCCGAGCATGGAGTAGAAGAAGATGAAGGCCGGTCCGCTCGGGAAGGTCAGGGCGACGCCAAGCCCGACGGCCAGTAGGGCAAGCCCCACCCAGCAGAGCCGCCTCGGCGGCACCCGGTCGGCGAGCCGGCCTCCCACCACGATGCCGGTTCCGTAGCCGACCGGGGTGGCGCTGAAGACGGCGCTCACAACGAGCGCGGGCCAGTGGAGGTCGCGCTGGACGAAGGGGGCGAACGCTCCCCACGAGTATACGAGGCCGAAGGCGAACTGGAGCGGCAGAGCACCGACCAGCACCCGCATCAGCTTCCGGCCTGCCGCCGGCTGCATCTCGACCTCGATCACTTGAACACAACCGTAACCTCGGCATGAGACGGACCATGCGCTCGGCCTCGCGTTCAAGGCTTTGCCAGCCATGCTCTTGGATCTAGGAAGGAGGGTGTGGGGAGTTCAATAAATACATCGAACCCAGCTGCCACCGGGCGGGGGAGGGCCTGAGCGCGCCATGACGTAGGGCCGATGGGATTTCGGCCGCGGTGCTGGCCTCTCTCCTCTACTCGCTGGTGCGCGTCCTTGCTGGACGTAGT
>Ga0307373_10003154_pt1 | contig 28995 bp, 26 predicted proteins | sample OX2MG_FD_202534 | JGI IMG/M metagenome (GOLD analysis project Ga0307373, IMG submission 202534) | Soil microbial communities from Risofladan, Vaasa, Finland - OX-2 | ecosystem: Environmental > Terrestrial > Soil > Coastal area > Acid sulfate soil | place: Finland: Risofladan, Vaasa | collected... | reverse complement strand
GTCAAAGATGGACAGAACAAGGCGCACAGAATCTTGCCTGCCTAAGAGCCTTTACAAAAGCCATGAGGACAAGTGAAATCCGGGAATTGATAAAAGCTGCTTAAATTGGATATTTGTCTTACACCCGCAGGATGGTATCTTCAACTTTTATATCTTTATTGCCAGAGTCGTCGAACCTGCATTTAAATTTATCAAAAAACGAATAAGCATTGAAAGAAAAAGTAATCTTCAACTGGAGTGGTGGAAAAGATTCTGCATTATGTCTTTATAAAATTTTGAAGGAAACCAAATATGAAATTATATGCCTGCTTACCAGTGTGAGCAAGCCATATCAGAGGGTTTCCATGCATGGCGTTAGAGTTGATGTTCTTGAAACTCAGGCAAAAAATATAGGGTTGCCTTTACAAATAATGCAGGTTCCCGAAATGCCTACTATGGAAATTTATGAAGAAGTAATGAAGTCCACTCTTGTAAATTTACAATCGCAAGGTGCCACTGCATGTGTTTTTGGAGATATTTTTTTAGAAGATTTAAGGGAGTATAGAGAAAGACAATTATCAAAAATTGGTTTAAAAGGTATTTTCCCTTTATGGAAAATTGAGACAAAAAAACTCATCCATGATTTCATTGATTTGGGTTTTAAGGCCATCACTACCTGCGTCAATGAAAAAGATCTTGCTAAAAGTTTTGTGGGAAGAATCATTGATAATGAATTTTTAAAAGACCTGCCACCAAACGTAGATCCCTGTGGAGAGAAGGGAGAATTTCATTCCTTTGTTTTTGAAGGGCCTATCTTTAAGACTCCCGTTACATTTGAAAAAGGTGAGATTGTTTTCAGGAAATATAATGCGCCCAACCAGGTTGAAAGTGACGATGACAAAAGTCCTTTCAACAGCGGGTTTTGGTATTGTGATTTATTATTACCGATTAGTAAACCCTGAAATCCGCATACCTTCCGGGAATGCCTTCCCTCTTTAAAAAACACCTCTTTTAATAATCCCGGGAAAAATAATATCCTTTTTCAATAATGCCTTTTTTACTCTTTACACCATTCTTCTGTTGAAATTACATCAGCCTGGCGAAGAAAAACTTTTGTGGTCAATACACGATGAACCTCTTCATCGGCATCTGCGCAGCAATCGGATATTATAGTGATACGATAATCTTTGTCAGCGGCTTCACGTACAGTGGATAAGACGACACCGCTCGTGGCAATACCTGTAAGAACAATATGTTGAATATTTAGTGATCTTAAAATTATCTCAAGATCACTGCCGGTGAATGCACTCACCCGTCGTTTTGCAACAATGATATCACCGGCAAGTGGAGCAATGGCTCCCTCCACTTTCATGAATTCATCCATGTTTACATGGGCAAATCTTTCTTTTCCTGCAGCAAAACCTTTATTGTTCATATTGATTTCGGGCGCACCCGGCCTGAATCCTACCGTTACATAAATTACAGGAATTTTGTTGCTGCGTGCAGCAGCAATCGCTTTAGTTACATTATTGACAAGTTGAGTTGTATCAGGAAGATTGCGAAGAATACCTGTCTGCATATCCATTACCAGCAACGCAGTGTTTTGTTTGTTTTGTTCCATTTAAATTTATTTTTTTGATGCAAAGGAAAAAAAATAAAATTACAATCTTATTAAATGACTTTCTTTTAACAATAAAAAGACGATAACCCCAATAGACTGTAACGCTAATGGTTAACCGTTAAAAAAATATTGAATGCAATTCAATTTTGGCATTGCAATTTTAAAATGATTGGTTCTATTTATATTTTCAAGTAATTGCCGGCGTTTTCGGAACTAAAAAACTTCAATATGATATTTGGGGCGATACGGTGAATATTGCCGTCAGGATGGAACAAAATTCAGAGCCTTCAAGGGTAAATATTTCAGAAGTAACACATAACCTGGTACAAGATAAATTTCATCTCATTTATCGCGGCAAAATTGAAGCTAAGAATAAAGGGTAGATGGATATGTATTTTGCGGAGCCTCTTTAAAGAATATCTTCATTAAATAAACCAATTTTAATAAGCCGGCAACAAGTTGAAAAGTCCCGAAAAATGCCCATACACTTACAAGCAAAGTCTTTTCAATGCCAGCTAAATAATTCCGGTAAATGAAAGGCAGGAAAACGATCATAGCACCTGGCTAAAGTTGAAGGAAACGGATCAATCTTGAATTTAAAGACCCTTTCGGTCACATTTGGTTGATCCAAAAGAAAATATAAAATCGCGGCTAAGGTAATCAGTAATATTTTGAATTGCCCATTGGTTCTTTCCCTAATTAGCTGAGGGGAATTTTTTTTCAAAACACTAACTTTGATTCCACTATAATAAATTTATAAAACCAATTTTATGAATCTCAATGATGGCAATGTTTATGGCAAAAAATTAAAAAAAGAAAATATTTTGTTTTATCATGATTATGGTTATTTGATTGTACCGAATCTGATACCCTCGGAAGATATTGCAATTTTGAAAAAAGAAACTGTTGAAATTTTTCGTGGCAACAGGGGAAAGATAGAAGGGCTTTTGGATGTGAAGAATGAAACGGACGAGGAAGTTTTGAAAAAATATGTAGCCATTCACTTTCCTCATAAAATTTCTCCCTTAATAAAAGATTTTCTTTCGCATAAAAACGTTACAGAAGTTTTATCAAAAATTGTAAACCCCAATGTAAAGTGCATGCAATCTATGCTCTTTGTAAAAGCGCCTGGAAAAGCAGGCCAGGCGTGGCACCAGGATGAATATTATATTCCAACACGCGATCAATCTTTAGTAGGTGCCTGGATTGCGATTGATAATGCAACAGTTGAAAATGGTTGTTTGTGGATTATTCCCGGTTCTAATAAACCGGGCTATATACGCAGACGTGTTGACAATTTTAGTGATGAATATGCTGATGAGGACACTATTGATGTTTCGGGTTTTAAAAGCGATGAAATAATTCCGGTAGAAGTTAAAAGCGGTTCCGTAGTATTTTTTAATGGCTATACGCTTCATAGCTCCCTTCGAAATAAAACAAAAAATTCTTTCCGCACTGCGCTTGTGAATCATTATATGAGTGCCGAATCTATGTTACCCTGGGACCAGGATGGTAAGCTGTCTCCAACGGAAGATTTGCGGGATATTGTAATGGTTACAGGAAAAGACCCTTATGATTACAAAGGAACTGTTGATATAAACAAACCTTATTTAAGGCCGGATGTACTGAAAATAAAAAGGGGGTAATCATTATGAATACAAAATTCTTCTGTCCCAAATGGGGTTCCGAAAACATAAGTTGGAAAGATTTTTTCCCTAAGGCCAAAAATGCAGGTTATAATGGAATTGAATTTGGAGTTCCGTGTGATTTACCACTGGCAATCTTAGACGAAATTGGGAACCTCGCCGTCAAACACGATATGCTTTTGATTCCTCAGCATTACGATACTTATGAAGCTAATTATTCAAAACATTATGACTTGTATTGTGAATGGCTGGAAAAAATGAAACCTTACAAAGTAATTAAAATTGATTCCCAAACTGGAAAGGATTTTTTCAATTTTGAACAGAACCATTCTTTACTAAAAGCTGCTGAAAAATTCACACAGCAAACCGGGATTTCAATCTATCATGAAACACACCGGAATAAATTTTCTTTTGCTGCACACATCACCAAAGAATATTTGCAAAAAATCCCCTCTTTACAAATAACTCTTGACATTTCACATTGGGTTTGCGTGGCAGAATCATTCCTCGACGACCAGCCGGAAGCGGTTAACCTTGCCATAGAAAGAACCGAACATGTTCATGCAAGAGTTGGCTATACTGAAGGACCGCAAGTCCCTGATCCACGTATAACTGAATGGCAGCAGGCATTACAAACACACCTTATCTGGTGGGATAAAATTGCAGAACGAAAGAAAAATGAAAATGATGTACTAACCATTACTCCGGAGTTTGGACCTTTTCCTTACATGATTTCATTACACGAAACCGGAGAACCAATCACTAATCAATGGGATGTGAATGTGTATATGATGAATTTATTAAGAAAAAGATATTCCTGAAAACATGATTAAAAAACCTGCCAATGAAAAATCTTATCATCCTTACTGGTTTATTTTTTTCAATTACACTTAGCTCTTTTGCTAAAGTACCGGTGATATTTCATTTTAAAGAAGCGAAAGGAACTGAACTGCTGGCTTTGAAAGAATTACGTCGCTACCTCTATGTACGAACCGGGGAATTACCTGTAATTAAAACAATTCTATTAAAAGAAAAATTACCAGGTAATTCTATTCTAGTCGCTACTATTTCGGAAATAAAAAATGATTATGATATAAAAAGAATCAATATTGACAGCAAAATTAACGGTCAGGGTTACCAGCTAAAGTCAACAGCAAATAATAGCTTGTTGATCATTGGTGGAAGCGAAATAGGAACTTTATACGGCGCTTATAAATTTATAGAATCAACAGGAATTGGATTTGATTTAGATGAAGATATTATACCTGATAAAAAACTAATGACAATCAATTTATCAGGATTTGACAAAACTTATGAGCCTTCTTTTACATTAAGAGGTATCCAGCCTTTTCATGATTTTCCTGAAGGGCCTGATTGGTGGAATGAAAATAATTATGAAGCCATCATTACACAGCTTCCGAAAATGGGAATGAATTTTATTGGATTCCATACTTACCCAACCAGCGATAATTTTGGAGGATGGTCAAAGGCGGAGCCGATGGTTTGGATAGGAACCAAAAATCAGTTCCATGCAAACGGAACGGTAAAGGCCGCCTATCCTGTTTTACATTCTAATACCAACGATAGTACCTGGAATTATTATCCAAAGAAAACTTCCGAGTTTAATTTAGGCGCTTCTCAGATATTTGAAACAGATAATTACGGGGCCGATTATATGAAGAATATTTCAAAATGGCCTCATACTGAAAATGAAAACATTGAAATCTTCGATAAAGTAGGAAAGCTGCTTCACAACTCATTTACACTTGCCAAGGAGCTTGGCGTTAAAACATGCATTGGCACAGAAACTCCTTTATCAATACCTACAGAATTAAAACAAAAATTATTATCAGAACATAAAGACATTAACTCCTATGCTGTGAAACAGGAAATTTATGAAGGCATATTTGCGCGTATCAAAGCAACACATCCCATGGATTATTACTGGTTCTGGACACCTGAAAGCTGGACATGGGAAGGAGAAACAAAAGACGAGGTTGATGCTACTGAAAAAGATATTCAGAATGCCATTGCTGCAGCAAAAAAAATGAATGCCGGTTTCACTTTAGCAACTTGTGGCTGGGTGCTGGGGCCCTCAAGAGATCGTGCTGAATTTGACAATATTTTTCCAAAGGATATGCCATTCAGCGTTATTAACAGGCAAATAGGTTACACGCCTGTAGAACCCGCTTTTGCTGATATAAAGGGAAGGCCTAAGTGGGAAATATCATGGATGGAAGATGACCCGGGGCTTACTTCACCACAATTATGGGCGGCCCGCACTTTGAAGGATGCGCAGGATGCGTATAAATATGGATGTACCGGTTTCATGGGCATCCACTGGAGAACAAAAATTCTGTCACCAACTCTTATGGCTTTATCAAAAGCTGGGTGGGAAGCAGCTTCGTATAAAAAAGAAATTCCTGCCAATGAAAGAGATTACCCGGTAGCCGCACTTTATAAGGAATGGGCGACTCTTCATTTTGGTAAAAAAGCAGCGTTGCCAACCGCTGCCATATTTACAAAATTAGATGGTGGCCCATTATACATTAGCGGTAAAAACCAGTTGGTTATTAATTTTCCAAGGTCCTCACAATGGGGCGATAAAGGGCCAGGATTAATTTCTACCAATTATAAACCCTGGGATGAAGTTGAAAAGAATTTTGACTTTATAAAAGATTTTGAAAAATCTAAATCATTGATAACAGGGCCTAACAATATGGAGCACTTTAATTATTGGTTGAATACTTTTTATTATGCAAAAGCCTTAGCTCATATAAGTTGTTTTCTTGGGCAAATGGATACTACTTCTAAATTGATGATAAAGGCTGATGCCAGTACAAAAAAACATTTAGCTGAAAAATTATTGCATGAGAGAAATGAGATGGCCACGGTCTGGAGCGATATGGAAACGTATTTATTAGAAACCGTTTCCACTACCGGCGGGATGGGAACTATTGCCAACATTGAACAACACAACATGGAGCAAATGCTTTTGCTTTCCAGATATGATAGTCTTATCACCGCAACAACAGGAAGTTCGGTAGCGCCTGTTGAATTGTCAAAAGCTTACAAAGGTGTTTCAAGATTGATCATTACTGCAAAAAGAACTTTATTACATTCTGGCGAAAATCTGAATTTTCGTACTAGGATTTTGTCAAAAAATAATATTGAATCGGCAATCATATACTGGAAACCTCTTGTGCAAAGGATTTTAAAAGCATAGCAATTGCCCATGAAGCCCGCAATGTATATAATGTTCATTTATCTGCCAATGAATTTAATCACAGCGATTTTGAATATTATATTGTCGTTAAATTATCTTCCGGAGAAAAATTAAAATATCCTGTGGGGGATAGGAATACACAAAGTGTTGTGATTTGGTAAAATAAAACGGGTTTCTCAAACTAAATTTAAAAGAGAGAATCTTAATAATTCCTCAACTTCATTTTAACTTTCCTGTTTTTGGCTGACCCACTGCAGTTTTATTATCTGCGACTGAATCTACCTCTCACATTTAGACATTTATCCAACTCATCATTGATACCATCTCCGTCGGTATCTGGAATAGGGCATCCATGATATTTGGCAACACCTTGTAACGGCTGTTCCAGGTTAGTCAGGGCAAGCATCAAGACTATCTACTGTTCAATCATGATCTCTGTCGTGTACCGCAGGCGCAGCAGGTATTTCAACTGCTACTAACGGAGATGAAGTTTTCTTCTTAAATATACTACCTACCACTCCAAGACTATAATAAAAATGGTAGCTGGCATTTTCAGTTACAGCCACCCTATATTGTGAATTAAATAATAAAAAAGCATCGTTCGATAAACGTACCTGTAAACCTAATCCAACAGGAATAAATGCTCCAAAGTATTTTGTGTATTCGCATAGGCCCACTCCCAGGTCCATATAAGGTACAATTACATACCTGTCGGAAAGCAATTTTAAATTAAGTGATGCAGTAGATTCCAATAAGAATCTATTATTATCTGTTGTCTGGCTAACATTTTGATTTGGGTAATCCAAAAACGACCCTTCCAAAGTAGCTATGAAATCTACATGATTGTTCAATCCTGAAAGATAACTGACTGATATGCCCGGGGTAGTTTCTGAAGTTTTCAAGAAATCGTGATTTTTTAATACATTCACAATTCCATTAGTTCTTATATCTGATGCTGATTGAAAATCATTTAGGAATAAGTTAAATCCCAAGGCTTGTCCTTTTGTATAATCCATATTTTGAGAGTAACATGAAACAAAAGAAATAAATGCAAAAAGGAATAGTAATAATTTTTTCATAACAGATTCATTTTTTATACCTTACAAAAATAACTTCAAAAGCTCAAAAGCCGAAAATTTAATTAATAACGCTATACCTATAAAATTGAAGCTGAAAAAGTTAAAAATTAATCCATAAAAAAGTAAATAATGTATCAAATAAGAGTAACATTTTTAGGAATTATTTTTATATTTCTAAACTTCATCTCAAACGGCCAGAACAGTAATCCGCTACCTGATGTCATAACTGTAGTTGCGCCAGGTGCCAAACTTAATTTAGTATCCAATCAATTTTCTTTTACAGAAGGGCCAGCCGTAGATAAAAAAGGAAATATCTTTTTTACAGATCAGCCTAATGATAAAATATGGGAATATCATACCAATGGACGCCTTTCCCTTTTTATGGAAAAGACCGGGCGTTCCAACGGTATGTTTTTTGATAAAAAAGGTAATCTCAATTCCTGCGCAGATGAAAAAGATGAACTATGGTCAATAAATAAAAAAAAGAAAGTAACCGTATTGGTTACCAATTTCAGAGGACATCGGTTAAATGGTCCAAATGATCTTTGGATAGATCCAAAAGGGGGTATTTATTTTACTGACCCTTATTATCAACGCGATTATTGGAAAAGAAAAAAACCAGATATAAATGGGCAATATGTTTACTATTTACCCAAAGGAAATAAAAATCCATTTATTGTTGACAGTCTTCTGATAAAACCAAATGGCATTATAGGTACAAAAAATGGAAAGTATTTATATGTAGCAGATATTCAGGGTGATAAAACATATAAATACCAGATTCAAAAAGATGGCACTTTAGCAAACAAACAATTGTTCGTTTCCCAGGGATCGGATGGAATGACTATCGATAATGAAGGGAATATTTATTTATCGGGACATGGAATCACTGTTTATAATAATACCGGGACTAAAATAGGTTTCATCCCCGTTCCTGCTAAATGGGTTGGAAATATTTGTTTTGGCGGAAGAGGTAAAAATATTCTGTTTATCACTGCCTCCGAAGCGGTTTACACTTTACAAATGAAGGTAAAAGGTGTGGAATAATCCTGGTAAATATTTTCGTTTATTATAAACCGTTATTTTTTTAAAACCTGTCTATGAATTTTAATTCATGGGTTGCTTCTTTTTCATTTCACCCCGCTTTTTCTACCAACAACCTCTCACAAGCTACATTACTTAATACTTCTGCCTTTCTTTTGCCATAACTTACCATTATAGATTTATCAAAAGGTTCTATTTCTTTGATCCTGATCTTTAATCCCAGGTGCATTTCGCGCGTATTTAAAAATTTCAGAAACTCAGACGAAGTGTTAATAACAGCAGCAAGAGTAACAACTTCGCCAACTCTACAATCACTTAGTTTGTTGTAATCTTTCCAAACTACTTTTCCATTGGTATCAGGTATCGGGGAGCCATGCGGATCCACTTTAGGATAATCAAGCATTTCATCCATTTTCTCAAAAAAAACGGGAGATTGTATGTGTTCAATTTGTTCGGCAATATCATGCACATCTTCCCACCCCATTTTCATTTTCTCAACCAAAAACATTTCAGTAAGCCGGTGTTTTCTTATTATAAGGCCAGCTTCCCTTTTTCCCTTTTCAGTTAAATGCAAAGGCTTATAGCTTTCATAATAAACTAATTTCTTTTTCGCCAGCTTTTTCATCATACTGGTTACGGTAGGCATTTTTATGTCGAGGCTTTTTGATAATTCGGTTACATTCACCTCACCTGCTTTAATGGAAATGTTAAATAATGCTTTCAGGTAATTTTCTTCTGTTAATGAATTCATAGCTCAAAACTAATAATAAAAATTGCGTGATAAAAAAATTAACTTGCGCTAAATAAAAGATTTTGTTAGATTTATCTAACTTTATACTTTTGCACAAAGAATAAATCTACCGGATTTATGAATCTGCGCATTGATATAATTCCCTGATCTTTAAAAATTAAAACGCAATTGTCTATCAATATTACGAAAAAAACAGATTCCCATTCTTTAAGTGAAGTACATTCTTCTGTAATCACTCAAAAAAAAGGATGGCGGCAAATAATGGCATTTATCGGGCCGGCTTACCTTGTTAGTGTAGGATATATGGATCCTGGTAATTGGGCGACTGATATCGCGGGGGGTTCTGCATTCGGTTATAAATTGATATGGATCCTCATGATGTCAAATCTGATAGCGATACTCTTGCAAACTCTAAGTGCCAGATTAGGGATTGTAAGAGGGCTCGACCTTGCTCAGGCTTCTAAAAATGCGTATCCCAAATGGGCAAATATTCCTTTATATATCCTTGCAGAGATAGCCATTGCAGCTTGCGACCTGGCTGAAATTGTGGGCATGGCCATCGGACTTAATTTATTATTCGGACTTCCATTAATATGGGGAATTAGCGTGACCGCGTTGGATACGTTGTTATTACTGCTTTTGATCAATCATGGAATGAGAACGTTAGAAGCTTTTATTATTTCGTTGGTTTTAATTATTGGCGCTTCTTTTTTAGTTGAAATGTTTATTGTGGCTCCCATTTACGGAGATGTGGTTAAGGGATTTATACCTGAAAAACTAAACGGGGAATCTTTATACATTGCGATAGGAATAATAGGAGCAACAGTGATGCCCCATAATTTGTATTTACATTCCTCCCTGGTGCAGACCCGAAAATTTGACAAAACTCCTAAAGGGATGAAAAAGGCTATTAGATTTAATTTCTTAGATACAACCATTGCACTCAATCTTGCTTTCTTTGTAAATGCCGCCATTTTAATTTTGGCTGCCGCTGCCTTTTATGTAAACGGTTATTTTAATATTGCCGAAATACAGGATGCTTCAGTATTGCTGGAAAAATTATTTGGAAAAGCTGCACCTACTATTTTTGCTATTGCTTTAATTGCTGCCGGACAAAGTTCTACAATCACAGGGACTCTTGCCGGACAAATAGTAATGGAAGGACATTTGAATATAAGGATTCAACCATGGCTCAGGAGATTAATAACCAGGCTGATTGCTATTATTCCGGCATTGTTTACTATTATTTATTTCGGATCAGAAGCACTAGGAAAACTACTTGTGCTAAGCCAGGTAGTTTTAAGTTTACAGTTAGGCTTTGCCGTTATACCTCTTATACATTTCACTTCTGACAGAAAATATATGAAAGAATTTACCATCAAAGTGTGGGTGAAAATTTTAGCATGGCTAAGCGCCGCCATCATTGTGTATTTGAATATTCAATTGGTAGTTCAACAAATACATGATTGGATAACGGAAGCGGGAAGCCATAAAATACTTGTTTATTCCATAGTAATACCAATTGCACTTGGATCTTTGTTTCTTTTACTTTATGTTTTTGTACATCCTTTTTTATTAAAAATTTCAAAAGAAAGAAAACAACTTCCTCATGGACATGCAGAACATATAACGGAAGGGACTGTAATAAAATATTCACACATTGGTATTGCGATTGACTTTTCAGGTAAAGATGAAAAAATTATTCAGAATGCCTTAATGATTGGAGGAACACAAGCTACTTATACTTTTATACATGTGGTAGAAAGCGCTGCTGCGCGGTATCTAGGCAAGAATACTTCGGACTATGAAACTCATTTAGACAAAAGTAACCTTGATGCCTACCAGGAAAGACTGGAGCAATTGCATTATAAAGCAGATACGCAGGTAGGATTTGGAAGTCCTGCCTTAGAACTGGCCAGGATAATTTTGGATCAAAATATTGATTTATTGGTAATGGGCGCACACGGCCACAAAGGATTTAAAGACATCATCTTTGGAAGTACTGTTGATGCATTAAGACATAAAATAAAAATTCCAGTGTTAGTGATTAATTAAAAAAGATTTATGAAAATTGGTTGGGTAACCTGCCAGTAATGAGGTCTGAAATTTATATCTAACCGGCAGTGATAATCACAAACCTTTTTTCCCAATTGAACAAATCATTTTTTTCCCGATATTTTCATATGTATTTATGTCTGAGAATCCTGCTTTTAATAAAATAGCATTAAGATCTTCAATTCCCGGAAGTGCCATATTTATCTCATGTGATGCCATATCAATAAATCCAGGATGCCTGTTTGCATAATTCCCGCCTTTGTAAACTTCGCCAATAATCAAAAAATTTCCTCCTGGTTTTAGAACAAGTAATACCTCTTTCATATCATTTACTAGATCAGGCCAGAAATAATGTGATTCAAAAGTGGTGATAAGATCAAACATATTATCTGAGTATGGTAATTGAGATACGGAGCCATTGGTGATTTCAACACGTCCTTCCTTAATCAATTGACTATTTGTTTTTCTGGAAACTTCTACGCTCTTTTTAGAAATGTCAATGCCAAAAACTTTTCCATTTGAAGCCAATTGTGCCATTTTATGGATCGTTCTTCCTCCGCCGCAACCTACATCAAGAATTATAAAATCTTTTTCAATTGATATTTGTGCTAATCCCCAATCTGTTAATTTTGAATGACCTTTGTTCATACCTCTTAACATGAATGCGCCAAGCCATCCTTTCGGCCTTCGTGCCTGTTTTAAAAGAAGAGTCATGGGGTTTTTCATTTTACTATTATTTATTACCTTTTCATATTACAAATGATTCAAGGAAACTTTTGGAAAGTTGCTCAGCATACTTTTAGTTCCTAAATCTTAAATACCTTCCTAAAAATTCTGCGAACAACAAAGTTATCATTTAATTCTAAAAAGTAGCTGTGCAAATGAAGGAATACAGGTAATGAAGAGGATACAACCTGTAATAACCTTGTAAAACTTTTTCATTTTTATCTTTTCACGTTTTAATTAGATGCGAAAATATAAATTGTTAGATTAACCTAATAAAAATTATTTCATTTCTCTACTACTATATTGTAAAATTTTTAATGAAAGCCTTCTATGGTTCACCAGGAAACGAACTGGCAACTGGTCTTCGACAGTATCAATGGCATTTAGTAAAGAGATAACCCCTACTTTTGCAAACGAAAATCATTTTTACAAAATGACGCCCTGGCTAAAAAGTAAAAGCAGGGCATCAAAACTTAATAAATAAAATAAAATAAAATAAAATAAAATAAAATAAAATAAAATAAAATAAAATAAAATAAAATAAAATAAAATAAAATAAAATAAAATAAAATAAAATAAAATAAAATAAAATAAAATAAAATAAAATGAAAGCAAAATTGATACTAGTTCGTCACGGTCAGTCTGAATGGAACCTTGAAAATCGTTTTACGGGTTGGAAAGATGTTGATTTAAGCCCTTTGGGAATAGAAGAAGCAAAGGCAGCAGGTGAAAAACTTAAATCAGTTAAGATAGATATTGCTTATACTTCAGCGTTGATAAGGGCAAAGCACACGCTCAAAATTATCCAGGACGTGGCAGGATTACAAAACATACCTGTAACAGAAAATAAAGCCTTAAATGAACGCATGTATGGAGATTTGGAAGGCTTGAACAAAGCGGATACTGCTGCTAAATTTGGCGAGGAACAGGTTCATATCTGGCGGCGCTCTTTTGATATTGCCCCTCCGGGAGGTGAGAGTTTAAAAGATACTTATGACAGAGTAATCCCTTATTTCAAATCTCATATCGAAAAAGATTTAAACAAAGGTTTAAACACTTTGGTAGTTGCTCACGGCAATAGCATCAGAGCGCTCGTAATGTTTTTAGATAAGCTTTCGCCGGAAGGAATATTAAAAATAGAAATTGCTACGGGTGTGCCAATTATCTATACGTGGCCAATTGAAAATGTTTAATTTATTTCATTGATGGGTCATGAAGAATTTGCATTTCATTATCCGGCGAGAAAAAAAATTTTCAAGAATCTAATGAATTCCTTTTCACTACACGAATTAATCGGCAATACCGATATCTATTTGCTTGACCAAATAATGAAAGGCGGGTACATAGCCGGAGAAAAAATATTGGACACCGGATGTGGAAACGGAAGAAATTTAATTTGGTTTTTAAAAAATGATTTTGAAGTGTATGCTGTAGATAGAGACCCGGCGGCAATTAAGTATTTAGAATCTGTGCACCCTGACTTTAATAAAGAAAGATTACAGGTGGCTGAAATTGATAAACTGCCTTTCGGTAACAATTTTTTTGATCACGTAATAAGCAGCGCTGTATTGCATTTTGCCAAATCTGTTTTGCATTTTAATGATATGATAAAAGAAATGGTAAGAGTTTTAAAACCAAACGGTTCTTTATTTATCAGGATGACATCTGATATTGGCATAGAAAATAAAATACAGCATATTGAAAATGGAGTTTACCATATTCCTGATGGCTCCATTCGTTTTCTCCTAACCCCTAATCTTCTAAAAAATATGATGTATAAAAATAATTTATCTTTTATCGAACCTTTGAAAACAGTAAATGTAGATGGCTTGCGTTGCATGAGTACTCTGGTATTAAGAAAAAAATACGAATTCATTGAATTGGTTCCGATACAATCAATTTTGAATTAATTTGTGCAACGTAACAAAATGACATAAAAAGAACATTGGTGAGGAACCATGGGGAAATTTTTTTTAATGAAGACCAAACTCTATTTATTAATAACTACAATTTTGTTGAGCTCTGCCAGTTGGGCACAAGACTGGAAAATATATCCCTACACACCTAAGGAGAGCCTGATCTCTTTTCCGGCAGATGAAGGGCGCCACACTTCTCAACCTGTGGAATGGTGGTACACCACAGGAAATCTTACCGGTAACACTTCAGGAAAAACATATAGCTACATGCTCACCTATTTTTACTATCCCATAGCAGGATATGATGGGTTCAGGATCCTGAACCTTACAGACGATGCCAGCGGTACATTTTACCAGGATAGCAAACCTCTTAATTATACTTATTTATCCACTTCAGGGCTGGATATTCATGCCTCAATTTATGATGAAGGAAATGAAACCTGGAGCAATAAAGTAGATACCAATAACAAAGTAATTCCTTTTGAATATTCCTTAAATGCAGCTTCACCTAATGTAGGTTTAAATCTGGATTATGTTACTTTGAAACGGCCATTGATAATAAGTGATAGCGGATATTTGCTGCAAGGCATTTCTGATTACACTTATTATTATTCACAAACAAAAAATGCAGTTTCGGGAACACTTACTTTAAATGGCGCGACAGAAGGAGTAACCGGCACATCCTGGATAGACAGACAATATGGAAATTTTAATCCTTGGACTGGAGAAAAATACGAATGGTTCCATGCGCAGTTATCCAATGGAATGGATATAAATTTCTGGAATATTTTTACCGCCAATAATACGATACCGGATAATAGCCGGTACAGGCTGCTATCTGCTTACGTAAATGACAGTACTCAATATACCGTAAACAATCTTACCATTCAGCGTTTGGGATATAACTGGATGCCGGATAGCGCCATGTGTTATTCTGATAAATGGAGATTGACTTCACCAACAAATAATATTGACCTAACCATCACCACAAAAAATAATAATACTGAAGTACAATTGCCTTTCCGTTTTTTTGAGGGAGCCACAACTATATCCGGTACTGTAAATGGAGTAGCAGTAACAGGTTTGGGGTTTGCAGAGCTTTTGCATTCTTATGCAGAACCGGAAATGATAATCAAAAATCCTGTTGGGGGAACATATAATACGTCTTCGCCAATCGTATGGCAATTAATAAACCCGGATGATGGAGATCTGGTAACTTATGACATTGAATACAGCATAGATAACAAAGATACTTTCACTCCTCTTGCAGAAGGATTAACCGATACTTCTTACCAATGGAATAATTCTGCACTTCACAATGGCGATAAGGTTTGGTTTAAAATTACTGCACATTCAATAGATGATAAATTGCAGAGCACCATCATCAGTTCAACTTCATCTTCCGTGATAATGAACCCTAATAATGTAAAAATAAAACTGTATCCTAATCCGGTTGGAGACAATTTATTCATAGAGCCGGCATTCCAAATGAATAATTCGGTTTGCAAGATCATAGATATAAATGGCCGGGTGATGCAAACATTTAAAAGCAATTCCATTTCTGATAATATTAATGTATCTTATTTAAGTGCCGGAGTTTACTTTTTTAAAATAGGTACAGGAAAGGGACAGAATGTAATAAAATTTATAAAGAAATAAAACGGCAAAAGGCAAAAGGAATCCCTGATTCAGAAAAACGATCGGATAGCTTTTTGATTATCGGGTTACAAATAGCAGGAAATAAAAAATGAAATTAACAATTACAATACTTCTTATTATCAGCACTTTTAGTGTTTTTGGTCAAAATAATTTTTCGAGGGTCAACAGGGATTCAGTAAAGTTTTTAATATCTGATCAATCCAAAGACACATATTATCCCAAATTGATGAAAAGATTCAACGACTTTGATACTACTTTGACTTTGAAAGACTACCGCTTATTATATTATGGATTTGTATTTCAAAAAGAGTATTCAAGCGGTTTCTATCAAGATCAAAGGGAAATCACATTGCTCATAAATGAAAAGAAGTTTGCGCTCGCTATCAAAACCTGTGATTCAATTTTACAGAAAGTTCCGGTTAGTCTCATAGCCAATTACCTCAAGGGATTTGCGATCTATATGATCAGGAATACTGATTCAAATTATCTTCGTTACAGGACGAGGTATAGCAAACTGAGAGAAGCAATTCTTTCTTCCGGAAATGGCCTTACTTGTAGTACTTCATTTAAAACCATTTTTGTAAGTGATGATTATGAAATAATGTACCGTTATTTTCAAATCCCGGATTATACGACACAGTATTTAGTTTATAATTGCGATAAATTTGAAATCAAACCATCAAAATATTTTCAGTCAAATGCTATTTATTTCGACGCTTCCGAACCCTTGTTAAATACTGAAGAAAGATTGAAGAAAAAATAAGGTATTTTATTAATTAGCGTTTTCTTAGTGTTTTTACTTTTAAGCCCAAATTAAAATTAATCATAGAAATATTGATACTTCACCCCCGAATAAAAATCCTTCTGTTTATTATTTCAATCCACACGCTCCACATTTGCTTCCATCAATAAATGCACATTCGGATCAACAATTATTTTTTCAGGTTCTTCTTTCAGTAAAACAATTTTTTTTGTTGTTTTTTCTTTTATATCAAAGGTTTTAATCAATATTTTTCCCCTATTTACAAAACCGATTTCTAAAGGAAATTCAAAAAGATTATCCTGCGTTTGTTCAATATTTAGCATCACCGATCTTTTTGATTTATCATATTTCCAATCAATATTCAGTATTGGTTCACCAGGAGAATACAACCATTGTTTAAAAAAGATTTGCAGGTTTTGATGAGATACTTGTTCAAATATTTTTTCAAGGTCAGTGGTATTCGCATTCCTTTCATAATACGTTTTATAATAGGCACGGATACTTTTCCAGAATAAATCATCACCAAGTTTTCTCCTGAGCATATTGAGCACCCACGCTCCTTTCTGATAGCTGTTAGCGTTTAATAATCTCATTAAATGCTTGCTTTCAGTTGTGTCCACTACCGGCATTTTATGCTTTTTGCTAAAGCTGATAACTTCCTCCCTTTGTTTTCTAAGTAAGCCTTTTAAGGAATCTTCACCATATTTATTTTCCAAATAAAGATCAGTCATGTAAGTTGCAAAACCCTCGCTCAGCCAAAGTTGCGGCCAATCCTGCTCAGTAACATTATCGCCAAACCATTGATGAGCTATCTCATGTGCCATCAGGCTTTCAATGCCTTTGGAATTAACAGAGTTTTCATAATAAAAAATACAACTTGCATTTTCCATGCCTCCAAAAATTGTTTTTGATTGCACATTAGCCAGTTTCTCAAATGCATAAGGGCCGATGTGAGAAATGTACCATTGCAAAATATTTTTTGCAATAGCGTAATGCACAAAGCCACTATCTCTGTCTTCCGGATAAACCCAGGAAGAAACAGGAATGCAATCTACACTCCCCACATTATTCATCGCAAAGTCTGAAACGCCAATCACCATAACTTTTGTAGGCAATGGCGCTTCTTCTTTCCAATGAGTAAATTTCAAATGACCCGGAAGATTGGTTTCTTCTACTTTTTTTCCGTTGGATATTACCTGGTAATGATCAGGTGCTGTAACCATAAAATCAACAGTGGCTTTATCGGAAAGATGATCGTTACACGGAATCCAGTTGTGCGCCCTGTTTGGCCAGTTGTCGGCAAAAAAAGAACGATGCCCATATTTTGTTTTACTGATGATCAATCCATCGGCAGGAATTCCTTCATAGCTGATAGAATAAACGTTTTCCTGGTTCTTTTTAACTTCATCATCAATAATTAAATGTTGTGGATCTTGCGAGAAAATTAAGGCAATTCCGTTTTTAGTCACCGAAGTTACCGTCATACCTTTTCCACCATTATTTTTATTAACCAAATCAAAAACCACTTTGCTTTCATCTTTTGTGAACCCGGTTGTGATATCTGCTTTCCCCACAATAATATTATCGCTATCATTTAGTAAAAGGTTAAAACTATAATGTTTTACATCGAGTCCGTTAGTGGGCATTTGCGCGTAGAGCAACGCATTAAAGAATAGAGCAATTACAATAGAAATAGATTTCTTTGAAAAGAGCCCATTGAATATTACCATTTTAATTTATTCTTTTGGGAAAATTACAAATACAATCTGAGAAGTGAAGTATTTTTGCAATAAATACTAAAGGCAAACATAAAAATACGATCCGATTATGTACGTATTTGCCTCACTGGATACAAAATTGCTATTCCAACAATTAAATTATTCTAAAAAATATTTTATCCTGTGTCCTTTTTCAAATAACACAATCAAGAGGTAAGAGTAAAAAATTTTTATAATTATAAAAAAAATAAAATGGAACAAAGAATTAAAGATTGGACGAAAGTCCAAAATGCAATGAAGCCGTTGTTCAGTCTTGGGGCGTACCTGGCTAAAGCACCTATAGAAAAAAAACTTTTCAATTTGATTTATTTTAGAGTGTCACAGATTAATGGCTGCGCCTTCTGTCTTGATATGCACTCAAAAGATTTACGCGCTGAAGGTGAAACAGAACAGAGATTATATATGCTTGATGCATGGCGTGAAGCAAGCTTATATTCAAAGCGCGAACGGGCCGCTTTGGCCTGGGCAGAAGCCGTTACAAAAATTAAAGACGGCAATGTACCGGATACAATTTATGATGAAGCCCGTAGTCAATTTTCTGAAGAAGAATTGATAGACTTAACGATTGCAACCATTACTATCAATAGTTATAATCGCATTAATATTGCATTCGAAACTCCATCAGGAAATTATCAGCCTGGTCAATACGCAGAGCATGCCAATTAATGTTGCGTTTCTATAAGATCGCTTTGTAAATTGAGGAACAACTATGTGGTAATAAGGTCAATTTTTGTATCAAACAATTACCCACCAGCTTTTTTAAAACCTGTACATCAAATGTGGTGGTTTTATTGATCATTTTATTACAGATAAAAAGAAGTTGTATTTTTATTTTCTAACCCCGGATTAAATTATCTGAAATTACTCTTTTATGCCTGATACGACGAAATCTTCTACAGACGGCAAACAAAATATTGATCTGCTTGTTTACAACGCAACCATTTATACAATTGACAGTCATTTTTCAAAAGATGAAGCAATGGCCATCAACAAAGGAAAAATTATTGCAACTGGAAATTCAAAAGACTTACAAAAGCTTTATAAAGCGAAAGAAAATTTAGATGCGAATGGAAAATATATTTACCCCGGATTCATTGATGCTCACGCTCACTTTTTAGGTTATGGCTTGGGGTTGCAAAAGGTAAATTTAGTGGGTACTGAAAGTTGGGATCACGTATTGGACAAATTAAAAACTTTTGCTCAAACTCACAAAGAAGGTTGGATCACAGGAAGAGGCTGGGATCAAAATAACTGGTCCGTAAAAGAATTTCCAACTAATGAAAAATTAAATAAAGCATTTCCTGATCGCCCCCTGATACTGACAAGAGTGGATGGCCACGCTGCCATCGCTAATAATAAAGCATTGGAAATCTCTAATGTAAAAGTTGGTAAAAAAATAGAAGGTGGCGAAGTAGAAATTAAAAACGGAAAGTTCACGGGTATTTTAATAGATAATGCAATGGAGCTTGTAATCTCAAAAGTTCCGGCCCCTACTCAATCTCAATTAAAAGTTGCTCTGCTGGCTGCGCAAAAAAATTGTTTCGCAGCAGGACTTACTACAATCGTTGATTGTGGACTTGATTACGAAACTGCATTATTGGTCGATTTACTGCAAAAAAATAATGAACTCAAAATGCGCATGTTCATTATGATGAGTGATAAAAAAAAGAATTATGATTATCTTTTTGCGAATGGGAAAATAAAAACTGACCGACTGAACGTATGCTCATTTAAATTATTTTCAGATGGAGCTTTAGGCTCAAGAGGTGCCGCGTTGTTGAAATCCTATTCAGATAAACCAGGATGGAACGGACTCTTATTAAGACCCGAAAAGCATTTTGATGATGCAGCAAAACTAATTTCCCAACATGGTTTTCAAATGTGCACTCATGCTATTGGTGACGCCGCCAACAGGATGATGCTGAAGATCTATGCTAAATATTTGAAAGGAAAAAATGATCAACGTTGGCGAATCGAACATGCACAGATAGTGAATAAAAATGATTTCCATTATTTTGGAGATTATAATATTATACCATCAGTACAACCCACGCACGTCACATCCGATATGCGTTGGGCAGGTGATAGATTGGGAAAAGAAAGATTAAATTACGCCTATGCATTCAATGATTTGAAAAATGAAAATGGTTGGATTCCCTTGGGTACCGATTTTCCAATTGAAGACATCTCTCCTTTCAAAACTTTTTACGCGGGAGTTTTCCGTAAGGATGTCAAAGGCTGGCCTGGTGACGGTTTCCAAAAAGAAAATTCATTAAGCCGCGAAGATGCGATTCGTGGAATGACTACCTGGGCAGCGAAAGCAAATTTTGAGGAGCATGAAAAGGGAAGTCTTGAGAAAGGAAAATTCGCTGACTTTATATTATTGGATACTGACTTAATGAAAGCTGATGAAAAAGAAATTTTGAATAATAAAGTGTTGATGACTTTTGTGAATGGTGAAAAGGTTTTTGAACGGAATTAGGGATCAGGTTTATTAATTTGTTTGCTATGAGTTAGATTGATGAATTGCTAAATTGTTGAATTGAAATTCCTGATATTTGCCTGATTGCACTAACGTTAGTTCGTTTGCAGGTGCTGGCAATAAGATCAAATGTTATTACGTTATTATTTTATAATTTCTAACTTTTGCTACTAAAATACTCAAAAAGGATTTCACAAATACAAATAATCAAAATAATAAATTTTAAATATTAACTATCATCAATAATATACTCAACCTAATGAAACAAAAAATTACTACACTTGTTGCCCTTTCATCCCTTCTATTTTTTTCTTGTCAAAAGAGTAGTAATACAGACCAAACAACTAACTCTAACAAGGTAAAAACATACACTGAGTCAATAACTTCTCCGGGCACTCCGGAAATTTCTGATAGCTATAATATTACTTATGATGCCAATAATAGAATTACAGGCGTCGTACCCACTAATTCTTCAGACGTCAAATTTATATTTACTTATAGTTCAAATAGTAAATTTTCTCTTGATCTTTATAATGCCGGAGCTTTATCTATACATGAAGATATTTTCCTGAATAGCAACTCCCTTTTTGACAGCACTTTCCAGTACAATGATACCAACGATACTACCACAGAAAAATATTTTTACAATTCAAATAACCAATTAGTAACCCTGAAAGAATATGATTATTCAAAAGATTACGGTTCTGAAATATCTAACGTTACCAGCTATTCTTATGATTCTAATGGTAATGTTGTGGAGACAACAGATACCAACGATCAAATCGAAACTTTTGATTATTATCCGGACCTTGTTTATGCTATGCCATTTACAAATCCTTCTTTAAACCAGGCATTAAACTCAACTAAAAAAACGAGCCTCTTAAAAACACATACCGTAACATCGAGCGGTTACCCGGTTGGAAGTGCTATAAGTACTTACACCTTTGACAGCAATAACAGGATTAGCACGATAACACAAACGACAGACGACGGAACGGTTGTTATACAGACTTTTACTTATTTTTAAATAAAATATTCAAAAAATTATTCGTATTTTTTTTGTCAAAAAATTCCAAAAAATCACGGCATTGAACAATAATTTTATAAGTGTAATTGAACCAAATTGATGTAAAATCTACACCTGTAATTTGCAAAATTTTTAAACCAACCTGTTTTTCACAGGTTTTTTATGTTTTTAGGATTGCTTACACCTACTATCACACGATCGGGAAGATTCGTTACTACAAATAACTCTCTCAACCGTACTTTCAAAACTCACTTCGCTGTTTAACCACTTCTGTTTTCGTGGATATAAAACCGCAGACTTTTAGCTCCGCTAACCTCAATACTTTTATCCACAAAAAATATTTTCAGATAGTAAATCCACATTCATCAATTTACCGTATCTGTTAACAGAAAAAAATAAAGAATCTTTTTAATCAAAAAAATCACGATAATGAAAAATGAAAAAAATAAAAAATTATTTAAGACAATAATGATTGTATTTGGCTTTCTTACCATTGTTTTAGTAATACATATTTATTGGGTTACAAGACCCAAAACTTTTGATACGCACACGATAGTAATGGCGCGAATTGACATCAAAAATTCTTTGAGTTTAAAAGACGCAGATAAAATCAAAACCTGGTTGTACCAGCAAAAAGGAGTAAAGCACGTTCTCGTAAATCCAAAAACACAAATAGCCATATTTACTTTTTATCCAATGAAAGCTTCAGGAGATCAAATCGTACATAAGTTTCAAACAGTCTTTAATTACAATGCAAAAAGATTTGTTCCTACGAAGCAGGAATTAGAAAACAGTTGTCCTGCATTGCCGGACAATGTAACCCAAAAGATCTCATCATTTATAAAACACAATCTTTAATCACAATTCAATTAATAATCTTTAAAACAAAAAAAATGAAAAATTTAATTATCGTCTCTATCATTGCACTCGGCTTTTCGTCAGTTGTATTTCAATCATGCAAAAAAAAAGATAATCCGGCGCCAACTAGGCCGCCTACTTTATACGACTCGTTAGGTGGTACTACTATGGTATCAGATCCTGCAAATCAAGGGCAACAAATTGAAAAAGGAAGGTTGCTGATTCGTAGTATTGCAGATAGTGCCATATTTGTAATAGCTGCAGATACGGCTATCAACGGGCATTTCACCACATTGATAGGCGAGGTGGAAAGTGGAAATTTAAGCGGTTACCAGGCACTTAGCAAAAATCTTACAGATTTTATAGCCGTGGCAACCAGTGCTAAAGACTATCAATATACGGGCATGAATATGGTTGATACACACAACCCTGCTACAAATCCAAGAATGAATGGTAAAGCTGATAATGCCGATATGGATGCATTTGAAAAAGACCTTTTTATAGGCGCGGCACAAGCAGGCGTTCCAGCCTCCACTCCGGCATTGATAAGTGTTGGTAAACTTGTTGAATCACTAAGAAGCCAGGTTGTTCAACAATAAAAGGTTTAATTAGACTTTATTTTTTAAAAAAGGCCTTCGGAAAATATCAGGGAGGCCTTTTTCAAAAAATTCTTTGAACACTTTATTTCCTGGATAATGAACACAATCACCTTAATCATAAAAAAACAATCATGAGTTGCAACCAAACATATTTAATTGAAGATTTTTTTGCGGTTGGCATCAGTTATAAAAATACCGATGCGGCTACAAGAGGACAATTTGCCATATCATTTAAACAATATGAAGCTATATTAGAACTGGCTCCTTCTTATGGGGTGGAAGAAATGTTTGTACTTTCAACCTGCAACCGCACTGAAATTTATGGCTTTGCTAAAAATCCATCTTACTTGTTAGAACTTTTGCATAACCAGTCTTCCGGCGATTTTGAACTCCTTTCTAAAATGGTTTATGTAAAAAACGGAATAGATTCTATTTCCCATTTATATCATGTAGCTTGTGGATTGGATTCTCAAATACTGGGGGATTATGAAATTGTAAGTCAGTTAAAACAAGCCGTTAATTTTTCTCGGGATCATAAATTTATGGGTTCTTTTTTGGAAAGATTAGTAAGCAGTGTATTTCAGTCATCAAAAAAAATTAAAACTTATACCGCATTAAGTAGCGGTTCTGTATCTGTATCATTTTCTGCAGCGAAGTATATTAAGGAAAATACAAACTTTTCTTCTCAAAATAAAATTCTTGTTTTAGGAGCCGGTAAAATTGGGCGTAATACCTGCAAAAACCTGCTCGGTTATTTTGACGCTGAAAATATAACTGTTATCAACCGGTCAATTGAAAAGGCAATCAATCTTGCCGATGAATTAAATATTAATTATGCGAGTGGCGAACTTCTTCCTTCTCAAATCGATCTATCTGATATCATAATAGTGGCTACCAATTCCATAGAACCGGTTATTTTAAAATCACACCTTGCCAACAAAAGCAATAAAATAATTATTGATTTGTCGCTCCCTTGCAATGTTGAAGAAGGAGTGAATGATCTGCCAAATATAAAAGTGATACATGTGGATCAGATCTCGAAGTTGAAAGATGAAAGTTTAATAAAGCGCGCTGCGGAAATACCAAAAGCAAAAAAGATCATTGCCGGCCAGATAAAAGAATTTATGCAATGGCATAAAATGCGCAGGCAGGTTCCGATATTAAAATCTATTAAAGCAAAACTGGAAGAGATTAACCAGTTCCCATTCTTTACTTCCGATATAAAAGAAAATGATTTTCAATTTATATCAATGGAATCAAGAATACAGGACGTTATTAATTCCATGGCCACAAAAATGCTGGGAAGCAAATGCAAAGGTTGTCATTATATAGAGGCCATCAATAAATTTATAATGGTCGATGCAAGCTGAAACTAAAATTCATAAATCCCTTCCAGAACAAAAAAACAAAATCTGTTTTTTAAAGTTTTTTCTACCTCATTTTTTTTCTATCATAAAAACAGAAGGTACCGGCCTCTGAACTCCTGCACTTGAAGGATGATTGGTTTCTTTCCCATTAATCAACATGCAGCTACTTCCGCCGCCATCAAGGTTTAGCGCTTCTACACAATCGAGGTCTTTAAATATTTGCGCTAATTGAATCAATGTGAGCCCGGCAGCATTTTTGCTTCTCCCTTCACAAACTAAAATGATGAGTTTATTATCTTTTGTATAACCAATAGCTGTCCTGGGTTCATGGTTATATATCGCTCTTCCAGCAAATTTTCTTTCATAATTATTAGAAATGTTTACTTCGCCATTCTGTAATAAAACGGGGCCACCGCCGATTGCAGTTTGCATTTTCCATTTTGAAAAAGAATTAGAAGCATTTCCACGTTCGCTAGTTACAATAGAAGTATTCCTCAAAATATATTTTAAGGTTGGGCTTGCAATAGAATCATGAATTGAAGAAATAGCAGATTCGCTGGCATAAGGATATCTTTTTGATGAATCTGTATAAATCCACACTATATCAGCTTTTCTCTTTTTTGAAATCCCCATGGCGCCAAAAAAAGAATGAAAATAAGTAAGGCTATCTTTTCCTCTTCCGGCGATCGTTTCCTCATTGTAGCTCATTATTTTCGCATCCTTAACAACTATATTCAAATTTTGATTGGTAGCAAATGAAAAAAATGAACAGTTCACTACAAGCAATGGTTCCTTATTTTTTTTGTAGAATTCGATTGGAGTTAATCGTCTTTTATAAGTGGTATCCGTTGTAAATTTTAATTTTTTATCCTTAATGTCAGCAACCGCAGAATACATTACATTGGGTTTTCCATCCAAAGAATCTGTTGATCTATAAATATGAAAAGAAGTTGGAAGCGGTTGATATAATGAATCGAGATTAGTCCATTTTATTTGTGCATTAATTCCAAACAACATACAATTAAGGATGGCAAATAAAATAATTTTCTTTAACAACTTTAATTATAAAGGATTTAAATAACTATAGTTCCAAAAATACATCTCTGAAAATATTTTTAATAGAAACACCGATAACAACCAGGAATGTTTGGTAAAACCTATTTAGATCGTTATCAATTATTTTTCGAAGCAGCCAGTGCTTTTAATTCATTCGCCCTTTTCCACGCGTCTCTTCCCAATCCAGGATGCACATGCCTGTCGCTATGATAAGAGGAACGTACCAACGGGCCGCTTTCCACATAATCCAATCCCATTTGATAACCTATTTCGCGAAACTCGGCAAACTCGGAGGGATGCACGTAACGCTGCACAGGCAAGTGTTTGGGAGTAGGTTGGAGATATTGACCTATGGTAATCACATCTACTTCGCTGTCTTTGAGATCCTGCATCGTCTGTATCACTTCGTCTTTGGTTTCGCCAAGCCCAAGCATGATTCCGCTCTTAGTTCGCATCCCTCCCCTTTTAAGAATACGGAGGGTTTCCATACTGCGCCAATATTTTGCCTGTATTCTAACGGTGCGGGTTAAACGCTCTACTGTTTCTATATTATGACTCACCACATCTGGAGCTGCTTCTATGATGCGTTGTATATTTACTTCCTCTGCTTTAAAATCAGGAATGAGAGTTTCTAAGGTAGTTTGAGGGTTTAATTCTCTTACGGCTTTAATGGTATTAAACCAAATGATAGAGCCACCATCTTTCAATTCATCACGGTCAACAGAAGTAATTACTGCGTGCTTTACTTTCATTAAATGTATGGCTTCAGCTACCCGCGCAGGCTCCTGCCAATCTACAGCCAAAGGCCTTCCAGTAGCTACTGCGCAAAACCCACAACTTCTGGTACAGATATTTCCAAGTATCATAAACGTAGCAGTTCCTTCGCCCCAACATTCACCCATGTTAGGACAATTGCCACTTTCACAAATTGTATGGAGTTTATGGGTATTTACAATATTTCTTACATGCTTATATTCTTCGCCTATTGGCAGTTTTACTCTAAGCCATGCCGGCTTTTTGGGTCTTGCGTCTGCTTCCACTATAGTTTCTTCGCTCATTATTTTCTGTAATTTCTTTAACTAAAATTTAAAAAAGCAAGATTTATTTTCTCTTGCCAAACATGATAGCAACATATCCGCTAAAAAAAAATTGCTTTTCAGGGTTATAAACCATCAGCGGAATCTTTTTAGAATAAAATTCACCGGTTACACCTACTTCTATTGCGGAAATCATTTGATTAAATTTTCCATAATCAAATCTCACAGCAGCTTTAGCATACAGTCCGGGAATAACGGTAAGTTCATTCCATCCTTTACCAAGTCCTGGACCTCCTAAGACATAACCAGATAAAAACTGGATACTATCGGCAGAATTATATTTTACATATTGAATTGAATTTCCATTTTGAATCTGCAAATAATAGGGTCTCAATAATGCTAAAGAAACGCCTCCTCCATAATTTCCTGTTACGGCTACCCCATTTTTATTTGCTTTGTTTCCCAAAAGAATTTGCTCTTGTACGCCCAGTTTCACCGGATAAAAGTAATTTTCCTTTCCATAAATATATGAAACAGAATTAGAGAAGTAGCTATTTTGTTTGTACTCTTTATTGCTTTTCCGTTCATCGATTTCCAATTGATACAAAAGGGCTTTCTTTACGGAACTGGCCCGACCTAATTCAAAAAATACCCCGTAACCATCCGTCAGCAATTTGGCTCCGAAGGCAAAACTCTTTTTATATGTTATAACACCTTCTTCTTGCTGTTTCATCGCATTATTGATGCGTTGTTTTTTGGCTTCCTGGTGTTGTTCACGTGTATCCTGTGAAAAAGAATGCAGGGATCCGGAAACGATAATTAAAAAGAAAATTATTTTTCGCATTTGCTGTGATTAATATTAGCTGTAAATTTATACAAAAATAATACAATGACTGCATCCATATTGTATAAAGGAAATTTGCGCTGCGAAGCCGAACATCTTCAAAGCAAATCTACTATTGAGACCGACGCACCCACTGATAACAGGGGTAAAGGAGAAAGATTTTCTCCTACTGATCTTTTATGCGTGTCTCTTGGAACCTGCATGCTTACTACAATGGGAATTAAAGCTTCAGATATGAATATTGACATTACCCAATCAAAAGCAGAAGTTACTAAACACATGGGAAGTGACCCAAGGCGGGTTACAAAAATAGAAGTGATAGTTTCTTTGCCTAAAAATATAAATGAAAAAGAAAGGTTAATTTTAGAACGGACAGGAAATAATTGTCCGGTTGCAAAAAGTGTGCATCCGGACATTAATTTGGTCTTAAGTTATGAGTGGAAAAATTAATCAGTCGAAATCTAATTGCTAAAAATTAAGGCGCCTCTACTGTCTTATCCTGCGCCAAATCCGCATCATCAGGAGTAGATCTAAGATCCCTGTCGAGAGAATAAAGGCTTTCTCCGGAAACTTTTTTGCCTCCGGCAATATTTAATTTATCAAGCATATTCATAATCAAAGTCTCTTCTTCGGTTTGTTCTTTTACAAACCATTGCAAAAAATTCCAGGTAGCCCAATCAGCTTCATCAAAACTTAATTTCACAATCTTATAAATTTGACTGGTATTATCCACTTCCTGTACAAATGCCTTTTCAAAACAATCATAAACGCTTGCGGGATCTGGCCCCGGATCAGGGATGGCATCTATTTTTACAGTGGAGCCTCTCTCCAATATGTATTCTAAAAATTTCATCATGTGATTTCTTTCTTCATTGGCATGACGAAACAAAAAATTGGCAACACCATCATATCCCTGCGAATTTGCCCAACTAGCCAATGCCAGATAAATTTGAGCAGAATGTGCTTCCTGTGTCATTTGTGCATTGAGTGCTTTTTGTAATTTAGCACTTAAACGGTTTGTATTCATTATAATCAAAATTTTAAAAGTGATAGCGTTGGAAAATTAAAACGCTAAAATAATAACCTTTACAAAAAAGGTTCCAATTTGAGAATCGCATCGGAGGACACTGAAAAATTTCCAAAGACTGAAACGTTTATGGAAATTCAAAAAAAAATAAAATTAAAAAAGTGGATAAAATTACCCACATTAATTACTACGATTTTTCTTTTGGAAAAATAACCCTTCGGGGAAACGGATAATCTCAATCCCAGTTAAGAGGCAATGACGATAAAAGCTGATTCTTGTTTACCTTTCCTGTAAAGAATAAATTTATGATGAGAGATAAACTGTCACCACATTATGAAGATAAGCTGGAAGGTCAATACGACTGCATTGACCGTATCGTCCTAAACGCCTATATACCGAAATTACAAATGCCCGGAGGATTTCGCAATTGGTACAGAGATTTTAATGGAGATGAT
>Ga0307373_10003153_pt1 | contig 29004 bp, 23 predicted proteins | sample OX2MG_FD_202534 | JGI IMG/M metagenome (GOLD analysis project Ga0307373, IMG submission 202534) | Soil microbial communities from Risofladan, Vaasa, Finland - OX-2 | ecosystem: Environmental > Terrestrial > Soil > Coastal area > Acid sulfate soil | place: Finland: Risofladan, Vaasa | collected... | reverse complement strand
GTTGCCGCCATGCTGGAGGCGAGCCCGGAGATCCATTGCCTGCGCGACCCCACTCGCGGCGGTGTGGCAACCACGCTGAATGAGATCGCGTCACGCTCGGGTGTGGGCATGGAGATCGATGTCAGAACTATTCCGGTCCGCGAAAGCGTCCGGGGTGCGTGTGAAATCCTGGGGCTCGATCCGCTGTACGTTGCCAACGAAGGCAAGCTGGTGGCGGTGGTGGCCCCTGAGGCTGCCGATGCCGTGCTCGATCAGATGCGCAGGCATCCGCTGGGCCGGGACGCCTGTTGCATCGGTGAAGTGGTTGCCGCTCACCCCCGGCGGGTGCTTGTGAAAACGGAAATTGGCGGTTCGCGAGTGCTCGACGTGATGATGGGCGAGCAGTTGCCCCGCATTTGCTGAGGGCCCGCAGGAAAGCTTTACTCCGCTATTTCCACGCTTTCAAGCAAAATCTCCTGCGCCTGCGGGTCGCTCAGGTCGGTGAGAACTTGGATATTCAACTCGGCGCCCTCGGCAATCGTTCCAGAGGATGCCACGGCGAAATGCTCGCGAAAATGACCGGGCGACATGTGCGAGAGCGCGCCCAGCCTGACGCTGACGCCGACCACCCGCGCGCCTTTCTGTTCGCGCGAAATCGCCAGAATCTTGCGCATCAGGTCTTTCATCAGAGACGCTTCGTGCATGGCAAATTAATCTCCGTTTACGGGGGTGGCCTGCAAGCTGGTTGCCTCTTCCAGCACGCGCCGCGCCAGTTCGGACAGCGCCCCGCTGACTTCGGGTGAGAGTCCGGTCCCTGCCTGGAAATTTTGTCCTTCGATTCCGAACACAATCAGGCGGGACGGCAGTTCGTCCAGCGCGCGGGCCATTTCAATGGCCTGTGGAAGGCTGAAAGCGTGGGTGGAGCTTTGGAACAACTGCGCGGGCAGCGGGTTGTTAATGGCGTCCAGCCTGTGAATTGTGCCGGGCGGGCTGCCGGAACTGACGGCGTCGATCAGGATGACAGCCGCCCGGCCCTTCCAGGCTTCCAACAGGGACGCGCCCTCGCCGGAATGCTCCATGACGGTGGAGGAATCGAGCCCCGCATCTATCAACCGGCGGGCGGCCAGCACTCCCGCAGCATCGTCGCTCCGATAGGGATTTCCAATGCCGATAATCAGCACCCGCGTGTTTTCCTGCGCCATGGCCGCATTGCTCCCTTAGCAGGTTCTTGAAAAACCGAACCGTCATGCTGAGCGCAGCGAAGCATCTGCTGTTTCTTACTGAAAAATGAGTAAAGCAGATCCTTCGCTTCGCTCAGGATGACGCAGCCCAGGGAATTTTTCAACAATCTGTTACGTGCGCTCAAGGTCGAGCTTAAGGAAATGGGTTGCGCAGGAAATGCAGGGATCATAGTTGCGGATGGCCTGCTCGCAGCGCCAGCGGAGTTCATCCTGGCTGTCCTCCAGATGTTTGGGGATGTATTGCCAGAGGTCGTGCTCGATGGTCTTCTGGTTCTGCGAAGTGGGCGGAACAATCTTGGCCTCGCGGATGATGCCGTTCTCATCGATGCGATAGCGATGGTAAAGCGTTCCGCGCGGCGCTTCGGTGCAGGCGTAGCCACGGGCGGCGCGGGGATGGACCGCAACGCTTGGCTTTTCAGGGGGCTCGTAGCGCTCGATCAGTTGGATGGCTTCGTCGCAGGCCTGAAGGATCTCAACGCTGCGAACGATAATGCTCTGGAAGGGATTGCGGCACTCGGGCCCGAGGCCGGCGTTGCGGGCGGCCTCCTGCGCAATGGGCGAAAGGCGGTCAAAGTTCAGGCTGTAACGCGCCAGCGGCCCCACATGGTAGGGCGTATCGGGTTTGAGCACCGAATGCAGCGCGTTCGAGTGCTCCACGTGCTCTTCGGTGAAATGGTCGTCGTAGTTGTGGACAGAAATATCGAGCCCACGATTTGAAACCAGGTGCCCCTCGTTGAAGGGATATTCGTCCGGGTGGCTGAGTGATACAAAAACGTAATCCTGCTCAAATTCCGGGAAGGTGAATTGCGCCACCCACTGGACCGTCTCAAGCGCCGCGTCGCGCGCCACCTTCATTCGTTCCAGCAGGGGGGCCAGCTCGCTTCGGGTGGGTACCCGATAAAAGCCGCCAACCTTGACGTTGATCGGATGAATCTCGCGCCCGCCCAGTACCGCAACGATTTCATTTCCCGCTTTCTTCAACTGGAGCCCGCGTTTGACGATTTCCGGATACTGCCGCGCCATCTGGATGGCGTCCTGAAATCCAAGAAAATCCGGCGCGTGAAGCATGTAGACGTGCAGCGTGTGGCTTTCAATCCATTCACCGCAATAGATCAGCCGGCGCAGGTCGCGAAGCGGGCCCTCGACCTTGATGCCGAAAGCGTCTTCCATGGCGTGCACGGCGCTCATCTGATAAGCAATCGGGCAGATGCCGCAGATGCGGGAAGTGATATCCGGAGCTTCGCTGAAGCGGCGCCCGCGCAGGAAAGCCTCAAAAAAACGGGGCGGCTCAAAAATCTTCAGCTTCACGTCCAGCAGCTTGTCGCCCCTGATCTTGACGAACAGGGCGCCTTCGCCTTCCACGCGGGCCAGGTAGTCCACCTTGATGGTTCTACTTTTCATGGGCCTCGCTTTCCTTGCGGAAGGGGTCGGCGTAGGCGTTGAAGCCGCGGAAGGCGCGGACAAGATCGCTCTCCCGTGTCCCCAGCCGGCTCCATTCGGCGCTCAGGGATTTCGTGTTCGGAGATTCCATGGGACCGAAGCATCCGTAACAGCCGCGATCGTAGGCCGGGCAAAGGGCGCCACAGCCGGCATGGGTGACGGGCCCGAGGCAGGGAGTGCCGTGGGCCACCATGACACAAACGTTCCCGCGCAGCTTGCACTCGACGCAGACGCTGTGCGCCGGCGTATTGGGCTTGCGGCCGATCAGAAAAGCGCAGAGGACTTCCAGCAGCTGGCGCTTGTCAATCGGGCACCCGCGCAGCTCAAAATCGACCGGGATGTGCTCGCTGATCGGCGTGGACTTGCTGAGGGTCTCAATATAAGCCGGCGTTGCATACACGATGGACGTGAATTTCTTGACGTCCGAAAAGTTTCTGAGGGCCTGGATGCCGCCGGCCGTGGCGCAGGCCCCGATCGTGACCAGAAATTTGGATGCCCGCCTCACCTGATGGATTCGCTCGGCGTCATGGGGCGTGGTGATGGATCCCTCGACCAGCGAAAGGTCATAAGGCCCCTTGACGACGGCCCGTGACGCCTCCACGAAGTTGGCAATTTCCACCTCACCCGCCACTGCCAGCAATTCGTCTTCACAGTCCAGAAGGGAAAGCTGGCACCCGTCGCAGGAAGCAAATTTCCAGACCGCGAGCTTGGGCTTCTTTTTTGACGCCATACTTAAATCTCCCGAATCTCGAAAAACCGCTGAATGGTGTCGTAGCGAAAGATGGGACCGTCTTTGCAGACAAACGCGGGGCCCAGCTGGCAATGGCCGCAGAATCCGATGGCGCACTTCATGTTACGTTCGGTCGAAACATAGATCTGGTCAAGCCCGACACCGCGATTCTGGAGTTCGAGGATGGTGAATCGCATCATGGCTTCCGGTCCGCACACCATCGCCAGGGCGTTGCGCGGATCAAAACCTGCTCGTGGAATGATGGTGGTGACGACGCCGACCGAACCCCGCCAGGCGGCCATAGCGCGGTCTACCGTCACGTGCACACTCAGGTCAAGGCGCGCCCGCCATCGCTCCAGCTCTTTTCGAAAGAGAATATCCTCGGGCGTGCGGGTGCCGTACATCAGAACAACGCGGCCGTATTTCTGGCGGTGGGCAAGGATGGAATAGATTGCCGGACGGAGCGGCGCCAGCCCAATGCCTCCCGCGACAATCACCACGTCGCGTCCCACGGCTTCTTCTACCGGCCAGGAACTTCCGAACGGGCCTCGCACTCCCAGCGCATCTCCCCGCTTCAGGGCGCGCATGGCGCGCGTGACGGCGCCCACTTCACGGACGGTGTGGACCAGGATTTGCGGGCGGCGCGGGTCACCGCTGACGGAAATGGGGACTTCGCCCACGCCAAACACATAGAGCATGTTGAACTGGCCGGGAGCGAACGAATGCGCCTGCATGGGGCCAGGCGGCTCCAGTTCAATCGTAAACGTGTCCCGCGTCTCCTGCCGTGTCTTGAGAACGCGACAGAACACCGGGGTCATCGGACCCGGCGGCGCAACGGAGGTCATTTCTTCAGGCTTGGACTTCATAGATATTTAGAATTTGCAGCCGCGCGGCATCCAGGTTTTCCTGGACGACCGTGGAAAAACGTTTCAGGAGTTGATATCCCAGGTCATGGTCCTGCTCGGACTTGTTGCGCAGGCATTTGCCATCCAGGGCAATGGCCCGGGTCATTTCCGTTGCATGAGCGTCAAACATCCAGCGATAGGGCGGCACCAGCCATGACCAGCCGAGAACTTCGCCTTCACCCATCGTCTGAACCTTGACGGGCCCGCGTCCCGTCACAAACATTTCCAGCGCCACCATCCCCTCGCGGATCAGGTAAAACTGGTTGGCTTCTTCCCCCTGGCGGAAGATGAAATCACCGGCATTGAAACGGACGTTGGAGGCGCATCCGATAACTAATTCAAGATGCCGCTCCTCGAGGTCCCTGAAAAAAGGATGTTCGGCCAGGATCGGCCTAAGTGTCTCCATGATGACCCTCCTTCGATTCTGTCGGAAGCTCTTCCGATTCCCGAATCGCGCGAACTTCTTCAGTTAGATCAATGGCCACGGGACACCAGGTGATGCAGCGGCCGCAGCCGACGCAGCCGGAGGTCCCGAACTGGTCAATCCACGTGGCCAGCTTGTGAGTCATCCACTGGCGGTAGCGCGCCTTTGTGCTGGAACGGACGCTGCCGCCATGGATATAAGAGAAATCCATGGTGAAACAGGAATCCCATCGCTGCCAGCGCTCGGCATGGTCGCCCTTCAAGTTGGTGACGTCCTCGACCGTGGAGCAGAAGCAGGTGGGACATACCATGGTGCAGTTGGCGCAGGTGAGGCAGCGTGAGGCCACGTCGTCCCAGCGTGGGTTCCGGTAATTGCGATAAAGCAGGTCCTTGATGCCGGTCGTGTCCATTTTCCGGCCCATCTGGCCGGCGGCGGTGGCCACGGCCGCCTCAGCTGCCGATCTCTGTGCGGCGCCGGCGGGCGTGTGCGGGACCTGGTCGATGACCGCCATGCCGGCTTCGCTGCCGGCTTCAACTACAAAATAGTGGCGCCCGTTTTCGATGATTTCCGTCAAAGCCAGGTCAAAACCAGCAGCGGCTTTAGGGCCGGCGTTCATGGACACGCAAAAACATGTCCCGCCCGCCTGGCCGCAATTGACAGCCACGATAAAGGCATTCTCCCGGCGCGCCTGGTACGAGGCGTTGACGAAATGGGGCTGAATGAAGACGCGGTCCTGAACTGCAATGGCGTGCAGTTCGCAGGAGCGGACTCCGATGAACGCCATTTTCTGCGTTTCAGGCGGCTCACCGCTAATCTGCGCCGTTCCAGCTTCACGATCGGCCTGCCACAGACGCGTCCGGGGCGGGAAAAGGAACTTCTTCCAGGAATGGGGTCCCACGTTGTAGCCGAACAGGGCCTCATCGCTTCGCTTCTTCAGCCGGTAGGTGCCGCCGTCCTGCTCGTCGGTCCACCCGGCCGGCAGGTCGTCCACGGAATTCAGGTCGTCGTAAACGATGGCGCCATCGCGGACGGTAGGGCCGACGATGCGGTGGCCGCAGGTGGTCAGCACATCGAACAGCTTCTGCAGGTGATTGCGTTCCAGGATGTATTCCTGCTCGCGTAGCTGGCCCGTCAAGCTATCCACCTCAGTCGAATCTCTTAAAATTTATGTTACTCCCAGTCGCCACGATTACCTATAGTTTTAGCGATGCCCGCTGGTTGCGCAACCCAGGGCCCCTACTGGAGGAGGCTATCGCCTGAAGGCGCTTTGCGATGCAGGAGGGCTTGAAGATCGTCGAGTGGCATTTCGAGTTCGACCGCAAGCAGGGGGAATACGGCTGGAAGTAGGCGAATGGAAAGTCCTGAAGGACGAAATCCTGAAGTGAAACGAGGACAATCCTGAAGCCGCCCGCCAGCGCCTCGCCGGCTCGTATCCGAAGAGGCTTACTCTAATACCACCTTATAATAGTTCCCTTCCTGTCCGGCAGGCCGGATTCCAAGCCGCGATTCCCCGGCTGGCACTTGGCTAAGATCCAATTTCACCCGAAGTACCGGTTCGTGATTTTCAAGCTTCGCAGTGCTCGAGGCGAAGGCGTACCTCATCCCGTCCTGTGCCAACACAACATCATACGGTCCAGGCTGATTCCCCAGGCCAAGATGAATGACAAGATCGAGTCGAGCACGAGGAATAACAGCCGGCAGAGCGGAAGGAAGGGCAGGCCCTCCCCGCAGCAATGGCTGCCCGCTGAAATCAACTGCATATCTTTGGTACCTCTCGGTTGGAACCGCGATGCCCGTCCATACCAAGAGAAACCAAATGACTCCAGCAAGAACCGCGAGTCTAACGGTGACGGCGGCCATTTCCCGCGGGTCCCTCAGTAGGGACCTTGACCTCGTCGATGTTTGATCCCGGAATGCCGCCGAAGTCTCCAGTTTCCCTGTCGCCGACAACGGGAATGCTTCCGGGATCTTGCCCAGCGCTGTGCTTGGTTGCCGCAACTGCCCGAAGTTAGTGCGGCAATGATCGCAAGTTCCGAGATCGGATTGAAGCTTCTGGGATTCAAATGACCCCAGAACGCTCTCATCATGTTGGCTGATTCGTTCGAAAACCTCTTCGGGTGTCATGGCTTTAACCCTCCAGTTCGTGAATCCATTGCAGCGGCAGGGTTTGCCGCGTACTCGCCGAGCAAGCCTACATCAGGAATAACTCGCGCGTCAGTTCAGTCCAGCTTCGATCGGAAACAGGGATTGGAAGATGGCTGGACTCGTTTCCGTCGTCCCGCGCCGCAACCGCAGTTGGCGCTGGCATCTTCGTCTGCAATCGGCAGGTCTCCTCTTCCATCCATTGCCGCGCAAGATCGCCGCCCAGCAGATTCCGGAAGTTCGTTTCTGCGTCCGGCGAGATCACGGTCAATAACCAGCCATCTCCATAGGGGTCGCCATTGAGCAGGCTCGGGTTGTTTACCACCGCCTCGTTGACGCTGGTGACCTCGCCTTCGATTGGCGACACAAGTTCGATCTTGCTGCCGTCTTTGAAAACGCTGAAAATCTTTTGCCCTTGCCGAATCCACTGGCCGCGCTTTGGAAGTAAGATGCTTTCGGCACTTCCGATCATTCGCGCTGCAAGTTCGTCTATTCCCACCCGCACGAGTGTTGGGCTCTCGCGCAACGCCCAGGTGTGTCCCGGATGATATCGGATGCTCCTCTGCACCCGAGAGCCCCCCATGCGTTCCGGTCGAGTTTTGGAGACAGGGTTGCCGCCGGTAATAGTCTTCGATTCGGTCAACATCACCCTCTTCCGGCTCTGCGCGTAGTCAATCAGAATAAGGATCGCCAACGTGAGTACAACCAGCACGACAGTCATGATGCACTTCCCCCTTGATGTAAATGTGTAGGCTGTGAGGTAACGGAGGGCTTATGTAAATGCCCCCCACGGTCATCGGGGTAGTGTTGAAGCGCGGCCGGCGCAAACCCACCCCAGATCTTTTTGGCAATCACAGACAGCAACATGACAAACCCGATAAAAGGGAGAAAGAGATAAAACGCGAGGCCCATGATCAACGCCAGTGGCGCGACCAAAACCCCGGGAATACGGAGATACTCGATGTCCTCTGTTCCTGGGAGGGTCCCATTCTTCCCTTCAACTGTCACTATCTCCCATTCGCATTTCTTCCAGTACAGGCCGCCTTTTGTCTTGCTCCCACCTTTGCGTAACATTGCCGTTCACCGCCTTTCGCTTGCCAACAAGCGGTAGGGCACGTCTCATGCCAACAGCCATCCGTCTTCCCGATAAGACACAACTCCAATCGTTTGTGTATGATTCGCACTCGAATGGATTTCAGGGGAAGAAGCTGGAACCATCATTGCTGATGAAAATCGCATCTGCAACAAAACAATGAGGACTCCATCACGTCTCTAACTTATTCTAAATAGATAACTTAGCCTGCCAAACCTGCATAGATGCGTTTCGCATCGTGTGTGTTTAAAAATTCATCAGCCCGGTTGCGCTCGCGGGAGACTGCTCCGACGTAAAAGAGTTACTGCGAGAGGCAATGGAACTTTACCGCAAACCCTCCGCCCCATCTTCTTCGTTACAGCAGCGGGCGTGAGCCGGGTCACAAGCGCAAGTGACGACAATCATTGCCCATGTTCAGCGAAAAGCGCAGCCTGAATTCAAGTTGATGAATTTTACATCGGGAGGCTATGCAAAGGCGGTGCCAGAACGCGGGTATCGCAAAGTCCAACACGGGACCACCAGACGATGGACGTGGTGAACTGTTGCAATATTCCTCAGTTGCCGACGCGTGCTCCAGCTGCCAACTCAGGTGGCCGGCGCCGCGCCAATCCTGCCACAGGACTCCTTAGAGAAACCTCGTCTGGGAGAGCGGACATTCCGGAGATAATCCATGGCGAAAGCAATTCTGTACGACGCAACGATGTGTATCGATTGCAAACTCTGTGAGAAGGCGTGTGCGGAGCGGAATCATCTTCCTTACGACGACAAGATTGCGGCCGAAGAGAAAATGTCTTCGCACAAACTCACTTATGTAGAAACCAAAGGTGACAAATTCATGCGGCGGCTCTGCATGAATTGTGAAGATCCCACCTGCGCGTCGGTTTGTCCGGTGGCCGCGCTGCGCAAGACGCCCGAGGGCCCGGTGACCTATGACGCCTCACGCTGCATGGGCTGCCGTTACTGCATGCTGGCGTGCCCGTTCGAAGTTCCCAAGTACGAGTGGAACTCCCTTCTGCCCAGAGTGCGGAAGTGCGACATGTGCGCAGACCGCATAGCCTCAGGAAAGAAGACGGCCTGCGCCGAGGCGTGTCCGACCGGCGCCACAGCATTCGGTGAGCGGGCAGACCTGGTTGCAGAGGCCAGGGAGCGAATTGCCAAGAACCCCAAACAGTACGTCAACCACATCTACGGTTTGAATGAGGTGGGCGGAACCTCCGTGCTGCTGCTTTCGAGCATCCCTTTCGCGGAATTCGGATACCCCGCGAACCTTCCCAGTCAGCCGCTTCCGATGCTGACTTACCGTGTGCTTTCAAAGCTTCCCGACCTGGTGGGGCTGGGCGGAGTTTTCCTGGGTGGAATCTGGTGGATCACCCACCGCCGCGAAGAAGTCGCCTCCGCGGAGTCCAAAGAACGCGAGGACGAAAAAACAAGAAGTGAGGCCGGCGATGAAGAAAAGAATTCTTGAGATAACGTTCTGGAAGGCGCTTCTCGTCGTCATTCTGCTGACCGGGCTTTATGCCGCATTCGTCCGTTACACGCGAGGACTGGGCGCGGCCACCAACTTGAGCGACCATTTTCCGTGGGGCCTGTGGGTCGGCTTCGACGTGCTGTGCGGCGTGATGCTGGCGGCGGGAGGTTTTTTACTGACGGCCACCGTCCACCTGTTCAATCTGAAGAAATTCAAGCCCATCGTTCGTCCCACTCTGCTGACGGCGTTTCTGGGTTACCTGCTGGTGGTGGTGGCGTTGTTGTTCGATCTCGGCAGGCCCTACCGCATCTGGCATCCGCTGGTGATGTGGAATCCGCACTCGGTCATGTTTGAAGTAGCCTGGTGCGTGATGCTTTACACTATGGTCCTGGCGCTGGAATTTGCGCCCATCGCTTTCAAGGGTCTACGCTCCGAACGCTGGGCAACCGTTCGCCATGCCGTGGCTATCCCGCTGGTGATTGCCGGAGTAATTCTTTCCACCTTGCATCAGTCGTCGCTTGGCAGTCTCTACCTGATTGTTCCCGATAAGCTTCATCCACTGTGGTACAGCCCGTTGCTGCCGGTGTTTTTCTTTATCTCGGCGGTGGCCGTAGGGCTTGCCATGACCATTTTCGAGTCGTGGATGAGCTCCAAGGCTTTCCACAAGCAACTGGAACTGCCCCTGCTGCAATCGCTCGGCCGGGTGCTGCTGGTGGTTCTGGGCGTTTACGCGGTCTTGCGGTTTGAGGACCTTCTCAACCGCGGCGTCCTGCCCATGCTGCTGTATCCCGCCTATGAAACAGACCTGTTTTACCTGGAAGTTGTGATCGGTCTGTTGCTGCCTATCGCACTGCTCATGGCCCCGCGCATCCGGCGGACGGCAAGCGGCCTTTATCTCTGTTCTGTGCTGGTGTTGCTGGGTTTCGTGACCAACCGCCTGAACGTGAGCATCACGGGGATGGAGGCTGCGGCGCACGTCCGCTACATCCCCAGGTGGACGGAAATGGCGGTGACGGCAAGCATTGTTGCCGCAGGCTTTGCGATCTTTGCGATGGCCGTCAAGTATCTGCCCATTTTTCCGGAGGGTGCCAGGCGGGGAACCGCTCCGACAGCAGCGCCCTCTGCAGTGGGCAATGAACGATTGGGCGTGGCCGGACTGTGAAGCGCGCTGATCGCAAGCCAGGCGTTCGATTTGCAGCCCGGGGATTCGGGTTGATCGATGCACTTTTCTAATGCCACCACGGCGATTTCAAAAGGATGGGTGCGAGTAGCCCACAGCATCAGCGCCAAGCTGGTGATCCTGCTGGTGGCCCTGATGGCGGTTGTATTCGGGTACCTTGGCTATCTCAACATTCGGCTTCAGAGGCAGCAGCTTGAGAAGAGCACTCTGGCCAGCGCCGAGCGGGTGAGTGACGTCATCAAGCGCAGCGCTTCCTACTACATGCTCCGCAACCAGCGCGACGGCCTCTACCACACCATTCTGGACATTGCCCATGAGCCCGGCATCGTTCGCATTCGCATTTTCAACAAGGAAGGACGCATCAGCTTTTCCTCAGACACGGCGGAGATGGGTACCCTCGTTGACAAGCGCGCCGAGGCTTGCTACGGGTGCCACAGCCAGACAGCGCCCCTGGCGCGCCTGGATCGCCCGGACCGCTTTCGCACCTACCGACTGGCCGGCGGCCGGCGCGTGCTGGGCATCATCAATCCCATTGAAAATTCCCCGGAATGCTCGAACGCATCCTGCCACGTTCATCCGGCCGGCATGAAGGTGCTGGGCGTGCTGGATACCGATCTTTCCCTTGCCGCCGCCGACGCCAGCATTGCCGCAGGCACGCGCCGCATGCTGTTCTACACGCTGCTGGCCATCGCGATCATTTCAACCCTGAGCGCGGCGTTTGTGTGGCGGGTGGTCAACCGGCCGCTGAAGATTCTGCGCGACGGAACCGAACGGCTGGCGGCCGGAAGGCTGGGCTATCAGCTTGACGTCCGCTCGCACGACGAAATTGCCGGCCTGGCGCGCTCCTTCAACGCCATGAGCAGCCAGTTGAAGGATGCCCGCGAAGAAATCACCGAGTGGGGGCGGACCCTGGAAATAAGAGTTGACCAGAAGACCCTGGAGCTGAACAGCGCCCACGAACAGATGCTGCGGGTGGAGAAGATGGCCTCCATCGGAAAGCTGGCGGCGATTGTCGCACATGAAATCAACAACCCGCTGGCGGGGATTCTGACCTACGCAAAACTCCTGAAGAAACAGTTTGCAAGAGAGAATGATAAGAAATTCGATGAGGTGGTTGCCTCACTCGACCTGATCGAATCGGAAAGCCGGCGGTGCGGTGAGATTATCAGGAACCTGCTGACTTTTGCCCGCGCCACTCCCAAAAACTATGCCCCGGCGGACCCGAATGTGGTGGTGGACCGGTGCGTGCGCCTTGTCCAGCACCAGCTTGAACTGCAGAATATCCGGTTGCACCTTGACCTGGCGATCGATCTCCCGCCCGTAAGGTGTGACCCGGCGCAGATCGAGCAGGTGATCCTGGCGCTGGTGATGAACGCCATCGCGGCCATGCCGAAAGGCGGCAATCTCAGTTTGCGAAGCCGAAAAACCGATGGCAATCCCCAGGTCGAAATGGAAGTTCAGGACGACGGAACGGGGATTCCGCCCGAACTGATGTCGCAGATGTTCGAGCCGTTCTTCACCACCAAGGAGCATGGGCACGGCCTGGGCCTGGGTCTTGCCATCAGCCGCATGATCGTGGACCGCCACCAGGGACGCATCGACGTCAAATCCGAGCTTGGGCATGGTACATTGTTCACCATCACGCTGCCGTTGGAAGGGGCGGTGGTGACTGCAACGGCGAAGCAAGGCGGTGGCGAGCGCCAACCGGCGATCTGATCAGTCTCGGGTTTGTTCTACATAAGACGGCGCCCAGAAATATAATGCTTTCCGGGAACATCGAGCGGCCGGATATTCGAGCAAAGCAAACACCCGCTTGAATCGATAAGGGAGAAAGTCATCAGGAAAGTCGAGATGGACAAGCTGATCAAGGTCGAGCTTGCACGGTGGCCCCGCAAGGTCTAGATTGTAGTGAGGGCGAAGGCAAAAAGGTGAATCTAGGAACTGAGGGAAAGTCTCCCGCGCTCGTCGAAAGCGTCGACTTCTTTCGCATTGACGCGGGACGAAAGTTAGACCCGGAGCGGCGGTCCGCCTTGGGCCAGTTCATGACGCCGCCGGCGACTGCGCGGCTCATGGCCTCGATGTTCGAGGTGAGGCGTCAGAGCATCGAACTCCTCGACGCCGGGGCCGGCGTAGGTTCTCTCACTGCGGCGTTCGTCGAAGAAATTAGCCGTCGCACAGATAAACCCAGGAGTATCCGCGTCACCGCCTATGAGATCGATGCCGGATTGGCTGCCTATCTCTCTGATACGTTGCGACAATGCGAGGCCGCTTGCCAGGAAGAGGGCATCAAATTCGAATCCTGCTTAATCCGCCGCGATTTCATAGAGGACGGCGTACGCATGCTCAGGCAGCAGATGTTCGCGCCTCCGTGCCGCTTTAACTGTGCGATTCTAAACCCCCCGTACAAGAAAATTGCGAGTGATTCGGAGACGCGCCGGTTGCTTCGCGAAATCGGCGTGGAAACCTCGAATCAGTACACTGGATTCCTGTCAGTGGTGCTTGCACTCCTTGCAGAGGGCGGTGAGCTTGTTGCCATCACTCCTCGCAGTTTCTGCAACGGCCCCTACTTCAAACCGTTCCGTGAATTGTTACTTGCGACCCTGGCCATTCGCCGAATCCACACGTTCGAATCCCGGCAGATCGCGTTCAGAGACGACGACGTGCTGCAAGAAAACATTATTTTTCACGGCGTGAAGGGCGCCCCCGCCAACGGCGCTGTAACCATTGCTTCAAGCATTGGCCCAGATGACGGAGCCTTCGTCGCGCGGCGGGTACCTTACCAGCAGGTCGTTCGCCCGAGCGACCGGGAACATTTCATTCACATCGTTCCCGATGAGCTGGGCGCGTCGGTAGCGGAGTTGGCGCGCTCACTGCGCTCAGCCCTCTACGATTTGGATCTTGAGGTGTCAACTGGGCGGGTGGTGGACTTCCGAGCCAAGAGGTTTCTGCGGGACCATCCCGAGGCAGGCACGATGCCGCTCATCTATCCGCGCAATTTCGAAAATGGGTACGTCTCGTGGCCCAAACCGGGCGGCAAGAAGGCACAGGCGATGGCCGTGCTGCCGGGCGCAGACGACCTCCTCGTCGTGAAGGGCACGTATGTGCTTGTGAAGCGGTTCTCTTCAAAGGAAGAGGCTCGCCGCGTTGTTGCAGCCGTGTACGACCCGAGACGCGTGACCGCGGACAAAGTGGGGTTTGAAAACCACATCAACTATTTTCACCGACGCGGAGGGGGCATTCCGCTGGCGCTGGCAAAGGGCCTCGCCGCGTTTCTGAATTCAACGCTGGTTGACATTTACTTCCGCCAGTTCAACGGCCACACGCAAGTCAACGCAGCTGACCTAAGGAACCTGAAATACCCGAGCACTACGCAGCTTGAGGCGCTGGGTTCGAGGATAGGAGATCGGTTTCCCGACCAGGGGACACTCGACGAGCTCGTCCGAGAGGAGACGTTCAAATTGGCCGACACCAAGATCGACCCCGTAAAGGCGAAAAAGAGAATTGAGGAAGCTCTTGCGATACTAAGAGACTTGGGGCTGCCGAGTGCGCAGCAAAATGAGCGCTCCGCTCTCACCCTCTTGTCCCTCCTTGCCCTCAAGCCTAAGACACCGTGGTCGGAAGCGACCGACCCGCTGATGGGCATCACTCCGATGATGGATTTCTTCAGAGAGAACTTCGGTAAGGATTACGCGCCGAACACGCGCGAAACAGTCAGACGACAAACCGTGCACCAATTCCTTGACGCGGGCATCGCTGCCATCAATCCTGATGATCCTTCGCGCCCCACCAATAGTCCTTATGCTGTGTATCGCATCGAGGCGAGCCTATTGAAGCTGCTGAAGTCTTACGGAACCCCGGGCTGGGAAGAGGGATTACGGCAGTATCTGCCCTCGGTCGGGACCTTGAAGGCCAGATACGCGCGAGAGCGAGAGATGAGGCGAATACCCCTCGAGATTGCTCCGGGCAAGACGATCACCCTGTCTCCAGGCGGGCAGAATATCCTGGTGGAGCGAGTCCTCAAGAACTTCTGCGAACTGTTCACCGGAGGCGCGACGGTTGTTTACGTGGGCGACACGGAAGAGAAGTTTGCTTACCTCGACGAAGAGCTGCTGCGATCGCTGGGGGTCGTGATCGAGGAGCACGGAAAGATTCCCGATGTCGTGGTTTACATCCCGAAAAAGAACTGGCTGGTGTTAATCGAGGCAGTCACAACGCACGGGCCGATTGATCCCAAGAGGCGGAATGAGCTCAAAGTTTTGTTTACGGAATCAACTGCAGGACTGGTGTTCGTCACAGCGTTCCTAGACCGCCATACGATGACGAAGTACTTGAACGACATATCGTGGGAGACAGAGGTATGGGTGGCCGACGCCCCGACTCACCTCATTCACTTCAATGGCGAGCGGTTCCTGGGACCTTACGACGAATAATCCGATCTCGCCCACCTTTCACCGCTGGAGCATTTCCGCGAGCTTCACAGCAGGTGGCACGGTCCCTCGTTTCTGGGGTCCGCAGCTCTTCCGACACTGATCAACACGGCTGGCGCGGCCGCAAGGGCCTGCGCTACAAAGAGAACGATGGACAAAAAAGGAAGCATTCTGATTGTGGACGACGAGCTGATCGTCCGTGACTCGCTGTCGAAATGGTTTCTGCAAGAAGGCTATGAAGTGGGCACGGCAGATGGCGCCCGGCAGGCGCTGGTGCTGCTGGCCCAGCAGGACTGGGACATCGCGCTGGTTGACATCAAGATGCCGGACGTGGACGGCATCGAACTCCAGGACCGTTTTCGTGAAGCCAAGCCAGGCATGACGGTCATTATCATGACGGGCTATGCGTCGGTGGAAACCGCGGTGGCTGCGCTGAAGAACGGGGCCTACGATTACGTGGTCAAACCCTTCGACCCGGAAGAGTTTGCACACACGGTCCACAACGCCCTGGCCCACAAGCGCGCCGAGCAGGAAAACGCCGTGCTGAAGCAGCGAGTGGTGGAATCCGCCCTGCCGCAGGAGCTGGTGGGGAAGAGCGCGGCCATGCGGCGGGTTTTCGAGGCCATTGAAACCGTCGGCCCCACGGAAGCCACCGTCCTGATTACCGGGGAGAGCGGGACCGGCAAGGAACTGGTGGCCCGGGCGGTCCATGCCGCAAGCCCCCGCCGTTACAACCGCCTGGTGGTGATCCATTGCGGGGCGCTGGCCGAGACCCTGCTGGAAAGCGAGCTGTTCGGGCACGAAAAGGGCGCGTTCACCGGAGCGCAGTACCGCAAGAAGGGCAGCTTTGAGGTTGCCGACGGAGGGACGGTACTGCTGGATGAAATCGGCGACATCAGCCTGAAGACCCAGACCGATCTGCTGCGCGTTTTGCAGGAGCGGGAGATTACCCGGGTGGGCAGCACGCAGCCCATCCACGTCGATTACCGCTGCATCGCCGCGACCAACAAGAATATCGAAAAGCTCGTGGAAGAGGGAACGTTCCGCCCCGACCTTTATTACCGCCTCAACGTTTTTCGGATTGACCTGCCGCCGCTGCGCGAGCGCCTGGATGATATCCCGCTTCTGGTGGACCATTTCATCGGCAAGTTTGCCGCTTCAATGAACAAGCCGGTGCGGGGAGTTTCCTTTGACGTCATGTTGCTGCTGCAGCATTACGGCTGGCCCGGCAACATCCGGGAGTTGGAAAACGCCGTGGAGCGCGCCATGGTGGTGGCTCGGGGACCGGAGCTGCAGTCGGAAGACTTCACGTTGCATCTGCCGCTCTCGGAACGCAATGTCAGGACGCTCGAAGAGGTGCAGCGCGACCACATCCTGCAGGTCATCGAAACCTGTGAATACAACCAGACCCTGGCGGCGGAAATGCTGGGCATCGATCGCGTCACGCTCCACAACAAGCTGAAAAAATATGGCTGGCAAAGGCCCGAAGGCGAGCACTCATGAACCGGACTCAACTGCCCGCAAATTTTGCAGGACTGATTCGAAAAGTGCACTGACTTGCGAGAGAGTTGTGCGCCGGCCCTACCCGCGTGCCAGCAGGCTCATGATGCCTTCCACCGGAATGCGCAGCCAGGACGGCCGGTTGGCAAGTTCGTAACGGATTTCGTAGAGGGCCTTTTCCAGAATAAAGAGGTCGAGCAATCGCGCGAAGGTTTCGGGATCGGCCGGGCAGGAAGAACACCCTTCGATGGTTTCTTGATAGCCCTGCATGAAGGCGCCTGACGCTTCGCGTTTCCAATCGAGAGCGGGTTGTTCGAGCATCCTGATCTTTTCCGGATCGCCCGCGCCGGCTTCAAACAGCGCTGACCAGGCGGCATAGTCGAAGGAGCGCAACATGCCGGCAACGTCTCTCAGCGGGCTGTGCCTGGTGCGCCGCTGCGCGAAGGGACGGGCGGGCTCTCCCTCGAAATCGATGATGTAAAAATCCTCGCCGGCCACCAGCACCTGTCCCAGGTGGAGATCGCCGTGGAAGCGGGTCTTTTTAAGGGTTGTGCCTGAAGCCGGTTCAAATCCGGAAATCAAACTCAGGATCCGCCCGCGCTGTTCGAGCAACGCCTGCACGCGCGCATGCTGTTCCGGCGGCAGCATACTTTCAGAATTGGCAAGGAGGCCGAAAGTTGTTTCCGCTTCGGATTGGATTTGACGTTTCCAGGAAGCGACATCAGCAGCGGTGATGGGCTCAGGCTGGAAGGCGTCGTCGCCGCTTTCGATGGCGAATGCGCGGTGCAGTTCTGCCACGCGAACGCCGAGGCGCTTGGCAAGAACTGTATAGGCCCCGTTGCCGCCTTCGTCCACACCGCCCTGCAGGATGCCGCTGAAAATGCGCTTCAGGTGGCTGAGCGTGAATGACCAGCCGTCTCCCTGGTTCGCAACAAAGCTTTGCATCACAGCGAGTGCGGTTGGCTGCTGCTCGCTGTCGAATTGCTCAATCGAGCCGAGCAGTTGCGGCGTGTTGCGATAGCCGGCCACGTCGGTAAGGTAGCGCCCCATTTCCAGTTCTGGCTGGATTCCGCGTTCCAGCTTCCGGTAGGCTTTCAGCACCATCTTTTTCGCAATCAGGATGCTGGAATTGCTCTGCTCAGCGCCGAGCTTTCGGATGTTCCGTTCATCTTCTTCCTGCAAGGGGAACCAGGAGTGGGTGGGGCGGAAGCGCAGGTTGCCGCCGGCGCCGTCCAGGGCCGTCCTGTTTCCCGCGGCGCGCATCAGGTCCGCAATAAAGCGGGCGTCTGCCAGCGCGTCCCGCAAGGTCCCGGATTGCGCGCCTTTGCGGATGCCGGCAATCACTTCGTTTGCGTCGGCCGGCGCCTCCGCAGACGATGGCGAATCCCAGGCAAGAGCCAGTGGCAGAAAGTAATCCTCGGATCGGCCATCCGCCAGATGAGCTCGGAAGGTTGCAAGCAGCCAGTTGCCGTTGCGCCCCGAAAGGACGAAGCGGCTCTGCAATTCCACGCGATCAATCTTGGTGCCCTTTGAAGCGAACCACCGCTGCCTGGAAAGGTAAGCTGGCAGCGCCTGCTGCTCAAACTGCTCGCGCGTTGGTCCGCCCTCCAGGCTTTTCCATCCCTCTGAGAAATCCAAAATCTCAAGTTCCGGCATGAACCACGCCCCCGTCGCAAACTATGCCGGCAACGCCGATGTTCCCGTCACCACGCTCTTTCTTATCATTGAACAATAGGCGGCTCGATGCAAATGAGTCCGCAGGGCCTGACAGACGGCACAACAGGAGGGCCCGCGCCGGGCTTGGCTTTCCATTCGGTGTCTGGGGGTTACATGGTGTTCGGCGGGTTTGGTTTGCTCGCTCACTCTGAGGCACAGGCCGGCCGCGCAGGCTGCTAGCCAAGCGTCCCGCTGTAAGCCAGCGTGCAGAATCCCACAATCAATAGCGCTATGGACAGGATCATGGAATTTACAGCTCTCTTTCCTGCGCCCTTCCACTCACCGGTCATGAAGCCCCAAGCGCTTGAGGCCACGATAATAACTGACATGAAGAGCGGCCAGCCCAGCACGGGTCCCATTTTGCCGATGTTCGACATTGCGACGCCGTAAATCGCCGAACTGCCAAACCACAATGTGGCCATAATAAACCCGTAGAGCCAATAGACCTTCGACCCTGGGATCCCAAATAGACCGAAGCTGCGGTTCTTGCGCCAAAGATAAAAGCAGTAAATCAAGTAAGGCACGAGCGATGCTGTGTAGAGCGGCGCCCAAATCACATTGTATTGCCAAACAGGGCTGGCTCCGATTTCGAGCGCTCGATGAAGCGTCGGAGTGCAAAAAGCCGCCCCAAAGTTGCCCAGTGGAGAACCTATTCCAGCCAAAATGCACAAGGTCAAACCCGCCGCAAAACTCATTCGCTTTTCCGCCGGATTCGGCTTCGCCGCCATTGCAAGTGAAAGTTGTCTTTCCTTTTCCCGCCCGGCCAAAGCTGAAACTACAATGCCGACAAGCATTAGAACGATGCCGACAAAGAAGAACAGCCCTTCAAGCGTGAAGACCTTGTCCGCGTGCTGCGTAAGAAACGGCACGATGGAGCCGAAAGCCGTCGAAATGCCGATGGCAATGGCAAAGTTCAAGGCGATACCTACAGCTGCAATGCCCAGGCCAAAGAAGATCTGCGCCAGCCCGAATCCAATGCCAAAAAGAATCAGCAGGGACCACTGGTCGGCGGGCGTGCGCTCGAAGAACCGAACAGTGTGGGGAATAGTGGCAAAGGTTAGAATCCACGGCAGGATGAGCATTGCCCACACACCCCACACCGACCAGATATTTTCCCATCGCCACTTGCGGGTAATTTTCGTGGGTACTGCAAAGCTTCCGTTCAAGATGCCAGCAAGGGCCGCGAGGAAAATTCCGATTGAGACGCCTGACATAGTTTGATTTACCTTTCCTACCGAATGGCAACAACCTTGAGTTCAGTCCCTCAAGGCAAAAAGCCCGCCGCCCTTATTGAAGCATTACTTGTCATGGCGGGCAGGAAACCCTTTGCACCACACCGCGACCGGAAGAAAGCGTATTCCTTGTCCACTCGCAAAGCAAGCCTCAGGTGATGGCAGGCTAATTCGCGGGCTTCACCCTGATCATGACCACTCCGTGCTCCACGACGTCGGCGGAGTAACTGCCGTTGAAAACTCCAAGGTCCTTGCGGGCCCACAGGTCGCGAACCGTGGCGCGGCCGCTGATGCCGATCTGGCTGAACTTGAAGGTGAGCTTGATGGTGGACTGCTCGCGATTGAACAGCCCGACCGCCTTACTGCCGTCTGCGAGGGGCTTCATCCAGATCTCAAGCGGCCCTTCCTCCCACACTCGTTGGCCTTCCGCGCCGAGCGCATCCTGATCAACGGCGATGACGTCAGGGTTGGTGAGCATGGCGCGCGTTTCCGGAGTCATGCTGGTCAAGTCATTGCCGGTGATCAGCGGCGCCGCCAGCAGGCACCACAAGCTCATGTGCATGCGGTATTCTTCCGGCGTCATGCCGCCGTTGCCGACTTCGAGCATGTCCGGATCGTTCCAGTGGCCGGGGCCGGCCAACTGCGCGAGGCCTTCCTGTCCAAACCCAATGGCCACCATGCGATTGTAGTTGTCCTTGATGTCGCCCGTGGTTCGCCAGAGATTCGCGCCCGTTGACTGCGCCCACGTCCACACCCGGCCGCGTCCGTGGATGCTGTAAACGATGGGCCGGCCTGTCGCGACGAGCGCTTCGTGCATTTTCCTGAATGCGCCCGGATACTGTTCCGGCTTATACACAAAGCGCGCCGTGCACCAGTCATATTTCAGGTAATCGACGCCCCACTGCGCATAGGTTTCGGCGTCCTGCTTTTCGTGCTGGTAGCTGCCCTCGTAGCCGCCGCAGGTCTTGGGGCCGGGCGAGGAATAAATTCCCAGCTTCAACCCTTTTGAGTGCACGTAGTCGGCCAGGGCTTTCATGTCGGGAAACTTGGCGTTCGGATGGATCACGCCTTTTGCATCGCGCGCGCCTTCCCAGCAGTCGTCGATGTTGATGTACTCATAGCCGGCGGCTTTCATGCCGTTTGTAGCCATCGCGTCGGCCTGGGCGCGAACAATGGCGTCGCTCACTTTGCAGGCAAAGTGGTTCCAACTATTCCACCCCATGGGCGGGGTCTTTGCCAGTTGCGGCTGGGCAAAAACGGCTGGAGAAAATCCGGCGATGGCCAGCAACGCCATGGCAATAATGGAGATAAAAGTGGCCGGCGCTTTTCGCATAGTTTTGTCTCCCGCTGCTTGTTCAGTGGCCAGGGTCTTGAACAACCAGCCGCTGACGATTTTCCGCCAGCCCCTGGGCTAGCTATGTTTCACCTGGACCAGCCCGGCGCGTTTGGCTTCCTGGCGCGGATAGTGGGGTGAAATGGGAATACTTTCCTTGCGCACCATGAGCTTGCCGTCTTTCACCCACTCGTCGCCGCGGACCTCCAGGTGTTTCACCATCCTTGCGCGCCACAATTTCAATTTGTCCTGGTGCGCGGCCTCTGATGAAAGGTCTTTCAACTCCTGCGGATCGCCATCCAGATCGAACAATTGTTCCGAGCCGTCATGCGCGTGGAAGATATATTTCATGTGGCCGTCGGTCAGTGCGTTCCAGTGGACCAGCGGGCTGTAGCAGATATCGTGTTCCATGTCGATATACGCCCGCCATCCCTCGGTTTTGCCGTCGGCCAGGCGCAGCAGGCTCATGCCGTCCAGGCTATCGGCAATGGGCTCGAGCGCCCCGGCCACGTCGAGGAAGGTTGCCATCATATCGCGCAGTTCGGTGGGCTGGTCGATCACGCGCCCGCGCGCGCTGCTCACCAGGCCTTTGGGCCAGCGCATCAGCATGGGGATTCGCGCCGACGACTGGTAGGGCTGGCACTTGCGCCACATATTATGGTCGCCCAGCATGTCGCCGTGGTCGGAAGTGTAAACGATCAGCGTGTCTTCCATCATGCCCCGCGCGTCCAGTTCTTCCAGCATCTGCCCGATCTGTTCGTCGACGTAGGCCACCTGGCCGTAATATCCCGCGCGCGAGCGATGCACCTGCTCCCTGCCGAGGTCGCCGCACCAGATGTCGAGCCCGGGTCCGCTGGGCTTACGGTATTTTTCCGACCACTTGGCGTGGAAGGCGGGCGGCAGGTCGGCGTCCATGTACTGGCGCATCAGGCGCTCCGGCGGAATGTACGGGCTGTGCGGTGGAATAAATGAAACCTTCAGAAAGAAAGGCTGGCGTCGGTCGTAAGTCCGCAAAAAGTTCACCGCCGAGCGGCCCACCCAGCGCGTGCGGTGCAACCGCTCCGGGTAAGGGAAGGCTTTGCCCTGGTAGGCGTTCCAGAAATCTTTCCAGCCGAAGCCGCAGCCGTCCACCGCGTCGGAAAAGGCGGCGGTCTCGCCGGGGCCTTTAATGTTGGGAGCGTTCTGCCAGAAAAACGAGTGGTAGTCGGATTGGTAAATGTTGGGAACGTCGTGGTGCTCGTCGTTCAGCATCAGGTCGTAGCCGTGCGACTGGCGGGGCGCGTCAAAGTGGTTCTTGCCGATGGTGGCCGTGTAGTAGCCGGCCTTGCCCAGCTCCTGCGGCATCTCGTGGCGATAATTTGTGGCGATGGGCCAGCCGTCCATGCCCAGCAGGCCGTGGTTCCAGGGCGAGAGCCCGGTCAGCAGGCCGGCGCGCGCCGGAATGCAGCTCGGCGTGGCGGTATAAGCGTTGCGGAAACGCACGCCTTCCCGCGCCAGCGCGTCCATGTTGGGAGACTGAATGGCGCGGTTGCCGTCGCATCCCATGCACTCGCCGCGATGCTGGTCGGCCATGATGAAAAGGATGTTCGGCCGGCCGGTGCGCCGCGGCTGCCTCTTCCGTTCCTGCTCCGGGCCGCGCATACGCTCCGCTGTTTGGGGTGCCTCGCCCCGCGTCTTCCCCGGCGCCTGCATCGATGCCGTAGCCGCCACCGCCAGCTTAAACACGTCCCTGCGGCTCAGTTTCCCGTCGTTCGATTTTGCCAAGCTGCTTCCTCCGTTCCTGTCATTCCGATCCCGCAACGCGGGAGAGGAATCTGCTTCTGCTCTCGTCTGCCGTTCGCCAGCGTCGCCGCAATGCAGTGTCCTCTTTATTGCGAAAGGGCACGAGTTTACTCGTGCCGAAAGAGTTTCGCAATTTTCCCTGGCTTCAGCCCCTGTGTCGTGTAGCTTTGCTTTTGTGGCGCCGCCGTCACGGCGGCACTCTTCACGGCCGGCAAGATGCCGGCGCTACGGAAGTCTTTCACTCGAATTTGCAATCCTCATTAAGATAACCTCCCCCAGAGGCTAAAGCCGCCGAGGTTTGCGCCCGCGTACGGCACGGATAAATCCGTGCCCTTTCGCAAAACAAAGGATGCGCCTGGCGCCTGCTTTCCTCCTACTGCCTATTTCCTACTTCCCACTTCCTGCCTTTTTCCCTTGCACCACCCATCGCGAGGCCGCATATTATCACAAGCCGGGCAGGGCAGAGGCGTACTTTGACTCTGCGGGCGTTGTACTGCGCGTGGCGGCTGCTGAATCGAAGTTGGAGGTTCTATGTATGGCGAAGATTTCGGCATTTATAGCGCGAAGTTTCGACGACTCAGACAGCCCGAAGATTGACCCCATCCTGAAGTTTCTCGACTCCTTCCGAAGCAACGGCTTCATATGTGAAACGGCCGAGCGGGCTGAGGTTGAGTCTGTGTCAAAGAAGGTGCGCGGGATCATCGATGAATGTCAAGTCTTCGTCGGCATACTAACAAAGAGGTATCCTGTGTATGATCTTGGGCCCAGATTCCGTGCGGCCTTCGCTGTCATCTTAAATCAGTTAACGCCGTCAAAATGGACTCCACCACTGTGGGTAATGCAGGAATGTGGCTATGCGCTCCGTGGCGAGAAGAAACTGGTTCTATTTCTAGAGACGGGCGTGGAAATTCCTGGACTCCAGGGCGACTTGGAGTATATACGTTACGATCCCACTGATCCCGTTTCTGCGTTCCAGCGGGCCAGCGAAATGATCAATACGTTACTTGCTGCTGCAGAGGGGAAGTTTGTTGAGACAACTGTGAGCAGTGCCGCACAGGGTGGAGTCGCGGAGGCACCAGCTCCTCCGAACGCGACAGAGCAGGAAGCAAAGCCTGACATGTTGGAACACTTCATTGTCATGTATTCGGCAATTCGGGCGCATGAGTGGGACGCGGCAGCAAAGGCTTATGAGGGTCTTTTGGCGGAGGTGCGCAAGCGCGAGCCGGATGAAGAAATTTATTGGAAGGCGAGATACCAATCAGAGCTCTTCCAAGCTGGCAGGTCGGAAGCATTGGAAGAGCTTAAATCGATTGCCTCGGAGCACCCTGAAGATCCGAATCCCCTCGGCCAACTCGGGTTCTGCTTTGCGCATTTCCAGCGGTATGAGGATGCCGTCACTTACTTTGAGGAGGCTGCTCGGCTATGTAAGACTAGGGAGGGCTTTGCCCGGATGAAATTAGAGGCCGCTGACGCTTACAGACATTGTCGAGGGCTTGAAAAGTCGAGGGAGGTACTCGTGGGTTTGCTGGCCTCCTCCGAGGACTTCGAGGATGCCACGAAATTCCGGATTTTGAACGGCCTTTTCGATGTGTCGAAGGACTCGAAGGACGGCATCTCTGCCCTAGCCTTTGCGGAGTTGGCCCTAGGCATCAATCCCGCCCATTCCGACCTGCGCTTTTCGGTTGCGTACTACTGCGGCGAACTCGAATATAACGAGATGTCGCTCAGGCATTATAAGGTCCTCTGCGAACATGACCCAGCGATGAAGAGCGCCATGAACAACCTAGGGGTGGCTTACTCAAATTGCGGCTTCCCAATTCTTGCGTTTTCAATGTACAAGCGGGCCTTTGAACTTGGGGATACGCTTTCGGCCAGTAACATTGGCTACCAGTATTTAGGGGCTGGGGCCAAAGAGGAGGCAGTTGCTATCCTGAAGCAGGCCCAGCTCAAGAAGGGGTGTGTTTCGGACGTCGACAGGTGTTTAGCGGCAGTTTCGGAAAGAAGTGATCTGGAGGAGAAGGAAGAAAGCGATAAGCTAGAGGTCGCTAGGAAACAAGGCGCGTTTCTTGCGCAACTTGGCAGTGCTTTATTGGCTACGGAGATCCCCATGCTTGACGGCATCTGGAACTTTCCTTTTGGAGATATCTCGCTGCACCTCTCCGGCGTGAAATTGAGAGGGTCGGTCGAGAAAACTATTGAGAAACCTCCGCTGGTTTTTGCGACGCTGCTCGGATCGGCTCGTGAGCCGTCAAAAGAAATTGAAATAACCTCGTTTTTAGGAAAGATCACAGGGAGATATTGTAGGTATTCCCTTACAAAGCGGTCCATTAAGCCGCAGACCAGCGCCCTCCTTGCGCCACTGGAGACTCCTGAATCATCATCCGAGGGGCACATAGTTTTTGAAAACGACGGAAGCAGTGGGCGAGCCGCCGAGCTCAAGGATGGCAGGCTGGCCGAGTATTACACAGTTAGGAGAACTCGGGTAGGGGATTGAGCCAGTTTTTCCCTTGCGCCACCCATAGCGAGGCCGCATATTATCACAAGCCGGGCCGGGCAGAGACAGAAGGCTGAAGTGTGAAGGATGAAAAGAGACAGGGAAATAGGAAGTGGGAAATAGGGGGAAGGCGGAAAGCAGGAGACAAGCAGATTCCTCACCCGCTGCGCGGCTTCGGAATGACGGGGGCGGGAAGGCAGCAGGCAGAAAGCAGGACACAGAAGTATGAAGTGTGAAGGATGAAGGATGAAAAAGAGCAGTGGGAGCCGGAGGCTACGGGTGGGCGGGTTGAGCGTCGGCAATGGCCTTGGGGGTTTTGCGTTTTGTGAGGTTTTCGTCTGCGCCAACATTGAAGAGCTTGAAGTCCGAATATTGATGATCATTGCGAAGCGTTTTGCCGCCCCAATCCACGGTTACGGTCACATCCTTCGGAAGCCATAAGCTCTGAGCGATTTGCTTGAAGTAGACTTCCTGGTAATCGATTTGGGTTGTTTCCTGGCTCAGGCGGACTTCCGGCAACGGCTTTAAGAGATCTGTGAGCAGACGGACGATCTGGTAATTTTGCGTGTCAATCCAGGCCAGCCCTTGTTGGAAGGTGGGAGCGGAATGTTTGCCGATCGTGAAACTGCCGACCAACTTTGTCTTCATGGGAATTTGGGCAAAAGCCACCACATCAGTTTCGTGACCGTCTATCTTTTGGCGGCCCAGGTAGCGAAACTCTGACCCGGACTGGTACGCCGGGTGAAAGACCAGCGCCGCCGATACGAAACCGGAAGTCAGCATGTAGCCACCCTTCAGAACGCTCCCCTCTCCCCATGCCGGGTTGGCGCTCTTGCGGTACTCGGTAAAGCCGGGAACATGCGGGTCGTGCGGCATCAGGCAAAGGTAACGGAATTTCTCGACGGCCTCGTTTGACACCTTGCCATTGCGGCGAAGTTGCTGCTGGCGGACCTTCTCCAGCGAAATCGAGTCCTGGAAACCGTGATAGAGCGCGGCTACGTTCTTCCCCGCGGCGGCCAGAATTTCTTTCAGATCGTTCTGGCTTTTGGCGGGCTCCAGGCCCTCCAGATGCATCTGCTGGGGTGAGTCATGAAGAAAGTCAATGGGCGCTGCCTCTCGCCCCGCCAGCTTCCTTCTCCTGCCGTTGTGGGTTTTGGCGTAAAGAGCTTCCACCTGCTTGCCGTTTTGGACCTTTGACCATACCTGGCGAACCTCCAGCGGCATCTTCTTCACGGGTCTGCCATTCAGATAACGGTTCATTTCCGCGTTGGCTGCATCAACCTTGTATTCTCCCAGCAGGGCCTGGATCCACAACAGGGAGGCGTCCTGGCCGGCCCCGGCCGCCACCGAACTCTTCAGGCAGGATTCGGCCTGTGCATAATCATGCAACTGCAAATAGGCGCGCCCCAGTTCCTGCAAAATGAGTTTGTTTCCGGGCTCGCGGCGGTTGGCATAGGCAAAGAATCCGATCGCGGTTTGGGGTGCGTGCATCCAGCTTCGCATCACACCGGCCAACACCACGGCTTCCAGGCTGCCGCCCGTGGGGTCCTTCTTCCCGGTGGTCAGTTTGAATGCCGCATCGGCCCGGCGCGCCGCGTCATCCCAGTTTCCGGAGTCCAGCTCGGCCAGCGCCAGCATGGTCAGACACCTGGCGCACTCCGGATTATGCCTGGCGACATCCGTAAAATCACTCAAGGAGCGGTCGGGGCGCCCCTTTTCCATAAATTCCTGGACTCCCCTGGCGTACTTTTTTTCACTTTTGGCCGCCAGGCCGTCCGCTGGCCCCAGCGACTTCAGCCGCGGCAAAAGGTTGGAAAGCAGGTCTTGCTGGGAAAGCAAACTCGGATCGCTTTCTTCAGGCCGGAGGGTCAGGGGAAGCATAACCGGCTTGGGGAAATCGGCATAATCGATCAGCTCGTGGGCCGTCTGGTAGCCGTGCTTCTTAATGGTCAGCCACACTTTGAAGTCGCCGGCAAACGCGCCCTTCACATTGTAGATAGTCTGGAACTCACCATTAACATCCGTTTTGAAAAAGCGGGTATCGCCATCCAGCCCAGGGCTTACACGGACTTCGGCGCCGCGAACGATATCCTGCTCGACGGTCATCACCCTGCCCGCAACCACGTGATACCGGGAGGAACGTAGATTCAATGTGTTCATTTGGAACTGGTTCGTCAGGTCCCCTGGCGCACTCGACCCAGCAGCTGGGGATCCCTGGGCCATCAACAGCCCAGCCGCGAAACAAAATGCAAATGGCAGTGAGAAAATGCGAAGGACCCACTTCATCTGAAACATCGGTTGGATACCGTCCGATCCTTTCGCCTTAGACCTGCCTAAGACCTTATCAAGGTTTGCCCCAGCATTCAAGCGAAGGGATCACCAGCCCCCGGAAAGTGTTGTGCCGAGCAAATATAGAAAAATACTGGACTTGTCCCCTTCTTTGAGATGGACGGTTATGACTCGGAATTCAGCGAATCGCCCAGACGTTCCGCGGTTTGGATTGTGTGCGGCTTCTCGGAAAATGCTTTCCACCGCCCGTCTCGCCGCAGCGGAAGACAGCAGGCAGAAAGCCGAAGGCAGAACGCAGAAAAGAAGCAGATTCCTCTCCCGCTGCGCGGGCTCGGAATGACGGGGCGGGAAGGCAGAAGGCAGAAAGCGGAAAGCAGCGATCAGGAGCCAGGAGCCGGAAGGCTGGGTTGTGAAGGATGAAAAAGAGCAGCGGGAGCAGGGATGCATACAGAATCCTCTCCCGCTGCTTTGTGGTTACGCGCCACTCACCAGGGCGTGCTGCCCGGGCTACTAAAAGATGGTGAGTGAAATCCGAATGCCGGGACGTCGTGGGTTGCAGAGGAAATATCCACCATCGAGGTACTCGACATAGACGTCGTCGTCACGCCTCCATTCGCGGGGCCACGGCTGGGCATATCCGAAATTATAGCCGCCGTATTCGAAGCGCTGGTAGCCTTCCACCTCCCTCACGTGCGCCACGCGGAACCTGTGTTCACGGCCAAAGTGCGCGCGGTAGCGGTCATCGGAGATGCGGCCGTAATGGCCGCGTTTGCGCTCCATCTTTTCGTGGCGCTTGGCCTCTTTGCGGTCCTCTTTTTCGCGCCTCTTCATTTGCTTGTCATGACGATGTTCCTCCTGGCCCTGGGCCCTGGCTTTCACGCCCGTTCCCATCAGCCACACCGTGCTCAGCACCGCTGCCACCACCATCCGTTTCAACAAATTCGTTTTCAAGCCACACCTCCTTGGCAATCAGATCGTTTCGTCAGACTTGTTCTACGAAAGTAGCCCACGGCGAGCGCAACAGGCACAAAGCGGGATGCAGCCTGTTTCTTCTGCGGCCGTTCCTCTTCCCAACGACCGGCCGTCCCCCTCTTCTATGTTTATACACTAATTGCGTTTGCCTGTCATCAGCCTGCGGCGGGCAGCGGAAGGCAGTAGGCAGAAGGATGAAGTGTGAAGGATGAAGGATGAAAAAGGGAGGGGAAGTAGGCAATAGCCCGTAGGAGGAAAGCAGGTGACGGGCGCATCCTTTGTTTTGCGAAAGGGCACGGATTCAGCCGTGCCGCTCGAAGCCACAACCGATGGCGGCTTTAGCCGCTGGGGGTTGTGGAGAGGCTATCACGTGCACGGGACCCCGGCACGACTCAGGGGCTGAAGCCCGGGATAATTGCGAAACTCTTTCGGCACGAGTAAACTCGTGCCCTTTCGCAATTTAGAGCCCGATGGCTCGCCACATCGCAAACGACGCGATGTACGCGCCAGCCGCGGGTGGTGAGTGACGCAGGTCATTGTGTTCCGAACCATCCTTTGCTAATATGACGCCGCACTTTATCCCACTCTGCGAGGGTTTCAATGTCGCGAACACGCGTCGGTTTCTTTCTCATCTTTGCAACCAGTCTGTTTCTGGTT